>Ga0209800_10000375_pt1 | contig 75667 bp, 54 predicted proteins | sample Higcelweek8metaG_FD_187174 | JGI IMG/M metagenome (GOLD analysis project Ga0209800, IMG submission 187174) | Freshwater pond sediment microbial communities from the University of Edinburgh, under environmental carbon perturbations - High... | ecosystem: Environmental > Aquatic > Freshwater >... | reverse complement strand
TCAATGACAGAGTGGTTCTGTATAAGCATGAAGTGCTGGTGCACCATGCCGATGCCCTGATGTATCGAATCCAGAGGAGAGGCAACTTTTACGCTTTGACCATTGATCCTTATCTCTCCTGAATCGGGCTGGTAAAGGCCGTAGAGAATGTTCATCAAGGTGGTCTTTCCTGCACCATTCTCACCAAGCAGCCCTAAGATTTCACCGGAGTTTATATGAAGGTTAATATCCCTGTTGGCAAAATTACCTTGAAATGATTTGGAGATATTGACCATCTCAAGTGTCTGGATTTTTCTCATAATTTTTTTATGTTTAATCCTTCTTAAATCACGGATTAACCTGATTACGCAGATTCAACATTACACAGATTCAACTTATTTTTTATCTGTGAAATCCTCTAATCCGTGGCAATCCGTGATTCAGAGTGTTTGAATTCGTGATTCAAAGAGGTGCGAATCTCTATTGGGGAATTGTACCCTTAACATTATCCACATAATACATGATGCTTAAAAGATCCTGCTTTGATGCACGTTCCCCAGCCTTGATCCTCTCTTTACCACTGTTGTCCCTGATTGGCCCCTGGTATGGGTCGAACTCCTCAACACCTTTTTGCATCTGCTCATACCTTTTCAGTACAAGGTCATAAACTGTAAGTTCACCCAGATCAGCAGCTTTGACTTTAACTGCCTTCAGGTCATCAACAAACTTTGAGTTTATGATCTCGTCAAAGCTTCCACCAAGAATTACCGCTTTTTCCGCAGCAAGCCACCACATATCCTCACTTGTCCATGTTCCATTGTGGATATCCTCAAGAGCCTTTACATACATACCACCCCAGTTCATCAGCTGGCCAGATACCACAGAGTCTTTTCCATAGGGCTGCATTGGGCTGTAGTGGCTGAAGGTGTAAATCTGTTTACCCTTCTCTGTATGATCCTGCCCCACCTCAATTACTGCCGGAGTGTCCTCTGTAAATGCCAGGGCATCGCACCCCTGGGCAATCAGAGACTCAGCAGCCTCTTTTGCCTTGTCCGGCCCATACCAGGCATATGTCCACCTTACGTCCACCTCTGCTTTGGGGTTGACAGCCTTGATACCAAGGGCAAATGCGTTGATGTGGCGTACAAGTTCCGGTATCGGGAATGCCCCGACATAACCTATCTTATTGCTTTTGGTCAGACCTCCAGCCATCAGGCCGTTAAGATAGTAGATCTGATAGAGATCTCCAAAATAGGTTCCCACATTTGGAAGGTTCTTAAAACCTGAGCAGTGCATGAACTTCTTATCAGGATATCTCTGACCTGCCTTGATGGTATCTTCCATGTAACTGAAACTTGTTGTGAAGACCACATCACATTTCTGCTCCTGGATTAACCTGTCAATTATCCTTGAACAGTCTGCATCTGCAACAGATTCAATAATCACCGTCTCAAGCCAGGGAAGTTTTGACTCTGCAAATTTTCTCCCCTGATCATGGGCATGGGAAAAGCCATAATCCCCTACCGGTCCTACATAGATAAATCCTGCCTTAAGTTTCTTATCCTCGCCAGAGGCAATACCTGACAGAAGAATCATACATAGAGAAAAAAGGCAGAGACGCTTAAAGAGATTCATTTTCCAGTTGCTCCTTTACTGTTTTCACTGGTTAATATTGCAATAAATTAATCATTCAATCATGTTACAAGCCAATAAATTGAGGCAATTTACGATATTATGACCTTTTCAGTCAACCAAAATGATTTTAAGGAGAAATAGCCTGAATATTAAGGCTCAACCCAGTTTTTACATTTTTTTACACCAGAGGAGGAATTTTTACACCAGAGGAGGAATATGATCAAAATTTTTTATCGACAGATGGATACTTTTATGTTTATAGAAGAAGTTCCATTTTTTTGAAGCGTTCTCCAAGATATAACAGTTATCTTTTACGAAAAATACAAATTGTAATAACCATCCGTATATCTGTCAGAGCAGATTGTGATGGATAGGAGAGGTTGTGCCCTATTCTGCTGGTTCTGACAATAAATGACAAGAAAAAGCATTATTAAACCAACAGCGTCATCAAACTAAAAGTATCATCTAAGGAGAAAACATGGAAATCCAAGAGCTGTTAAACAGGCTCGAACAGAAAAACAGTCAGGCTACAGAAGGTGGAGGAGCTGATCGGATCAGAAAACAGCATGAGTCAGGAAAACTCACTGCGCGGGAGAGGATAGATACTCTTCTTGACAGAGGCTCTTTTGTAGAGATTGACCGTTTCAAATCCCATCGATGTAGTGATTTTGGAATGGAGGAACAGAAGGTCCCGGGAGACGGGGTAGTGACAGGTTACGGGCTCATCAATGGAAGAGAGACCTTTGTATTTGCCCAGGATTTTACAGTTCTTGGAGGGTCGCTCTCTCTTGCTCACTCTGAAAAGATCTGTAAAGTGATGAAGATGGCAATGAAGGTTGGGGCTCCGATCATTGGCCTTTCTGACTCTGGAGGGGCACGCATTCAGGAGGGGGTAAACAGCCTGGCAGGTTATGCAGATATCTTTCTTCAGAATGTAATGGCCTCAGGAGTTGTCCCCCAGATTACCGCAATCATGGGGCCATCCGCTGGCGGAGCAGTCTACTCTCCGGCACTGACCGACTGGATCTTCATGGTGGAAAAGACAAGCCACATGTTCATCACAGGCCCTGAAGTTATAAAAGCTGTTACCCGTGAAGTTGTGGACAAAGAGGAGCTTGGTGGGGCAATGGCGCATAACTCTGTGAGCGGTGTTGCCCATTTTGCGTCACCAGACGATGAGGCATGCATTGAAAAGATCAGAGAGCTTATCAGCTTTCTACCTCAGAACAATATGGAAGAGGCACCAGTAAAGCACACTGATGACGATCCAATGCGACTTGATGAAAATCTGAGGAACATAGTCCCTGCTGACCCAAATCAGCCCTATGACATCCGTAAGGTGATCCAATCCAGTATGGACGACAACTATTTTTTTGAGGTGCAGGAGCACTATGGAAAAAATATTGTTGTTGGCTTTGCAAGGGTTGACGGCAAATCTGTTGGAATTATTGCAAACCAGCCTGCAGTAATGGCAGGATGCCTTGATATCAACGCATCTCTGAAGGGTGCCCGTTTTGTCCGTTTCTGCGACGCATTTAACATACCCCTGATCATATATGAGGATGTACCGGGATTTCTACCTGGAACCCACCAGGAGCACGGCGGAATCATAAAACATGGGGCCAAGCTGATCTACGCCTTCTGTGAGGCTACAGTTCCACGCATCACCATCATCACAAGAAAAGCTTACGGCGGAGCATACTGCGTCATGAGTTCCAAACATATCCGCGGCGATATCAACCTTGCCTACCCCACTGCTGAGATTGCTGTCATGGGTGCAGAAGGGGCGGTAAATATCATTTTCCGTAATGAGATCAAGAAAGCAGACGATCCTTCGGCTGAACGCAAGAGTCTGATTGACGATTACAGGGAAAAATTTGCCAATCCCTACAAGGCAGCAGAGCTTGGATACATTGATGCGGTTATCGACCCTGCTGAAACCCGCCCCAAAATCATTGAAGCCCTCAGAATGCTCAAAAATAAACGGGATACCAACCCACCCAAAAAACATGGGAACATTCCATTATAGGTTGGAGATGGTCAGTTTCATTCTTCGTTGTGGCAGACCTTATCTGCCATGGTAGTTATATCAATTAAGGAGAGATTTAATAATGTCCTGGAGTCAAGTATTAGAGCTTATTCAAAATATTCTTATCTCGCAGACCGGTTTTCCCCATCTCACATGGGGGCAGGCTGCGATGCTGCTGGTGGGGTTGCTATTTCTCTATCTTGCCATTGCCAAAGATTATGAACCTTTGCTGCTTCTTCCCATAGGATTTGGCATCTTTCTAGTCAATTTTCCCATTACACCGCTTATGGGTTTTACTGAGCAGGGGAACCCTGAGCTGCTCCGTTTTTTCTATAAGTATGGCGTTGAGTGGGAGATTATTCCATGCGTAATCTTCCTTGGTCTGGGTGCAATGACAGATTTCGGCCCTCTTATTGCCAACCCCAAAACCCTGATCATCGGAGCTGGCGCTCAGCTTGGTGTTTTTGTCACCTACATTGGTGTGCTCTTCTTCGGTTTTACCCTGAAAGAGGCTGCATCTGTAGGAATTATAGGGGGTGCTGACGGGCCTACCACCATCTATCTGACAGCTAAACTTGCACCCCACCTTTTAGGTGCAAATGCACTGGCTGCGTACTCTTACATGGCTATGGTGCCGCTCATTCAGCCACCAATCATGCGGCTTATGACAACAGAGGCGCAACGCAAGATCAAGATGCGTCAGCTTCGTTATGTCTCTCCAAGAGAGAAGCTCCTCTTCCCGCTCGTTGCCACTACGCTGATAGTGTTTCTGATTCCAGCTGTTGCACCTCTGATGGGCATGTTCATGTTGGGCAATCTGATGAGAGAGAGCGGAGTTGTCAAGCGACTTTCAGACACTGCCCAGAACTCTCTTATGAACATTGTAACCATATTTCTTGGTGTATCAGTAGGCGCAACAATGCAAGCAGAAGTTTTTCTGAGCTGGAAACCTCTTCTTATTTTCGGTTTTGGTCTGCTTGATTTTGTAATCTGCACCTTTGGAGGCATTCTTACGGTACATATCATGAACCTTTTTCTTAAAGAGAAGATGAACCCACTCATAGGTTCAGCAGGAGTTTCTGCTGTGCCCATGTCTGCCCGGGTCTCTCATGTGGAAGGTCTTAAGGCAGATCCCAATAACTGGCTTCTGATGCACGCAATGGGTCCGAATCTTGCTGGTGTAATTGGTTCAGCCGCAGCTGCTGGCATGTTCATTGCCATGTTTCAATAGGAGGAAAGCATGAGAAAGGTATCTAAAAAGGGTGTCCCATTAATTAAAAAGGCAACTCTGTCAACATTAAACACGGATCTCCATAAAAGCAGCTCTTATTTTACTGCAATATGGAAATTTGTGATATTTTGTGCATTGATTATCTCTGCATTGCTGCTTTTTCCGGCAACGCAGCACAGAGCTTGTGCAAGTTCAGGTGCATATAAAGTTAGCACCGTCTCCGGCCAGGAACTTGAGAAGCCAAAACCTCTGTTTACTCGTGCAGAAAATACTATTAAAGCAAAATATATACCGCGAGCAAAGAGCAGCAGTGTTACTGTCAACTTCAATGTTACTAAAGGTGGCAAACTCATTGATGTCAAGGGGATCGATTTTGAGAAGGCTGCCCGTCCTGAAGTTGATATCAAGGATTTTAAATCTGCACTTTTTCTTATTGAAATCAAAGAGATATCACCTGCTGGCTCTGATGCCACAGTAAATATCTCATCAGATTTTTTCACCAGCGGAACAGAGTATCATGTTTTTAATGAGAAACTGCCTCAACCCTGGTTTAATTCAGAGTGCCATAATGTAGCAATGAATGGTCGTGTCAGAGAGTTGCTGATTACTGTAAAAGATGGTGGCCCCTATGATTCTGATGGCCAGGCAGATGGCTCAGTCACCTTTGTTGGTGGCCCCAAAGACTCTTTCTGGGGTTATGCTCTTGGCACACTTGTTATCCGTTTTTTCGGAGTATTCCTTGTCCTTTCCGTACTTATGGTAGGAATGATTTTATCCGGGGTGTTTTTCAGCAGGATAGAGTCAAGAAAAGAGGAACGCCAATCTGCTGCTGTAGAGTCTGAACCCGTGGATGAAGAGGCAACCTCAGATAGCCAGCTTGTTGAAGCAGAGATTGAGTCAGATCAATATAGAGAAGAGGAGTGGCCAGATGTAGATTATGAAACTGCTGCTGCAATTGCCATTGCTCTGCATCTCCATTTTGAATCATCAGACTCTCCAAGGTTACCCGATTCTCAGGCAGTGAGTAGGAGAGCTTACAGTAGAGCTGGCCAGGCTCCTGCTTCTGAGCAGAGCAGCTGGTCTAACCATGGCCGTGAGCAGATTATGAGAGATCGCGCCATGGTCTATAATCGTGGGAACAGTTGATAAAACCATTTCCTGCTCTCTGGATCACCAAAAGAGTTGAGCCAACCCTGTTGCCTCTTCTCCTGTTATGATCAGAGGGAGAGTTCATAAAACATATCTGAAAGACTTTGAGAGGTTTTTAAATGAAATATAATATCATAATAAACAATATGGAATTTGACGTGGAGATCGGTGCTGTTCAGGATGGATTTGCCGAGGTGGTTGTTAATAACGAACTGTTTGACGTAAACATCGGCAACTATCAGGAGGTTGCAGCTGCTCCCCCTGTTGTAACCAGACAGACCAGGCAGCCAGTAAGAAGGCAGGTTCAGCCAGCTGCTGCAAGTCAACCTCAGGCATCTGTTACCAGACATGCGCAACCTGCCACTACAAGGGCGGTTCCCAGGCCATCAGCATCAACCAGAACGGTACAGGCTCCTCATACTGCACCTGCTGCAAAACCAGCTGTTAAACCCTCTGTTTCATCAGCCAGCGGTGTAGGTGCAATAAAAGCCCCAATGCCAGGACTGATCATAGAGATCAAGGTCAAAGAGGGAGAGACAGTAAAGCCGGGACAGGTTGTTGCAGTTATGGAGGCGATGAAGATGGAGAATGACCTGCCAAGCACACTCAGCGGAACGGTAAAGAAGATCTGTGTTCAGAAAGGGGCACAGGTCTCTACAGGTGATCTGCTTATTGTTATTGGATAATTTACTGTAAACACTTGACAGAATCAGTTATTATTTATGATAATCGACAAACTGTGATGTTTTAAGTTACATAAAAAAATACCATAAAGGGGGTTCAAAAATTTTGAACCCCCTTCTAACTATGGAGATCAGTTTCTATGCTTGAGACAAAAATTGAAGACCAGATCATGATTGCCACCCTGACTCACGGAAAAACCAACTCCATCACCAGACAAACTCTGGACAGGTTGAAGGAGTGTGTGGCAGAGGTCAACCAGAATGAAAATATCAAAGGTATTGTTCTTACCGGTCAGAACAGATTTTTTTCCAGTGGATTTGACCTTTATACATTCATGGGTTTTCAGAATCTTGAAGAGGCAGTTGATTTCATCAGTTATGCTGATGAGGTGTTTCTTGATCTATTCCTCTGCTCAAAGCCTGTGGTGTGTGCCATGAATGGCCACTCTGCTGCCGGAGGTCTGATTCTGGCGATGGCATCAGATTACAGAATAGTTGTAAACCACCCTAAAATAAAAGTTGGCATGTCTGAAATAAGAATCGGGGTTCCCCTCTCCTGTGCCCAGAGTGCCATTATGCGCTTTGGCCTCGATTCAGACAAGAAGTTCAGAGATGTTATGTTCTTTGGTGAAATGGTAGATGTCACAAGAGCGCTTGAAAAAGAGATTGTGGATGAGGCAGTTGAGGCAGGAGAGCTGATTACCAGGGCTAAGGCCATTGTCTCAATGTGGATTGACACCCCCGGAAGACCATTCTGTCGCATGAAGGAGGAGCTGAAAAAAGAGACAGGGGATAATATCAGAAGACGGATGTCCCAGAAAGACTGGCATTATGGTCTCAACTGTTTTTTCAACCAGCAGGTAAAAGAGAGACTGGCTTTTGTCCAGTCCGGTATGGAGTGATTGAAATCGGCCCACCATGTAAACCCGTGAGTCGTAACCTCTCATTTTCCATACTACATGTGCAATATTACAATTTTATTTGACACAATATGTAGCGGCAAACCAGAGGAGTTATGACAGACGATATGTAAAGGAGATTTAATATTATGGCTGCAAATCTTCAAAGAGAACTCACCAAAATAAAAAAGCTGATCCTCTCACTTGGCACCATGGCAGAGCACCGCTTTAAAAAGGCAATAGATGCAATAACAACAGGAGACAGCAAGGTTGTTCAGTTCATTATAGATGCTGACATTGAAATTGATGAGCTTGAGGTTGATATTGAAGAGGAGTGCCTTAAGATTCTTGCTCTTTATCAGCCTGTGGCAATTGATCTGAGGTTCATAATCGCTGTAATCAAAATAAACAACGATCTTGAACGGGTGGCAGATGAGGCTGTAAACATTGCCCAGAGAATTAAAACCATCTCCGGGAAAAACATGGGGCAGTACAACTTTGACTACACACGTATGGCAGAACTTGCAGCTCTCATGCTTAAGAAAAGCCTGGACGCCCTGGTTCAGATGGATTCAGAGATGGCTGAGTCTGTACAGACCATGGACAGAGAGGTAAATGCGATAAGAGACGAAGCGTATGACGCCATGAAAACGGCGATTATCAGCGCTCCTCAGCATGCAGGGCAGATTGTCAACCGCTATCTGATTTCGCGACATCTGGAGAGAATCGGGGACCACGCCACCAACATTGCAGAAGAGGTAAGACATCTTGTTGAAGGCAGAATTGTCCGGCATGAGATCTGATTTCTGACCTCCCCTTCAGCCCATCTGCACGTATGGATAGGTGGCAGAGGACTTTTCTGCCTGGATAGTGTGGTGAAGATAATGGGTATCAGTTGAAATGAAGAGAGTGTCACAGTTTTTCAGAAACCTGAAGATCCGTTCAAAGCTTCTGTGGGGTTATACCCTTATATTCATTCTGGCCACACTTCTGGGAGGGGCAGCTGTTTACCGGCAGGTTCGTACCACAATTGAGATAAATATTGAAAACGAACTTACAAATGCCACGGCAGCTATCCAGAGCATGGTCAGAACAGCGGCTGCAACCTCCATAAAGAACCATCTCAAGGCCATTGCGGAAAAGAACAGAGAGATCGTCCAGAGTATCTACAGTGACTTTCTTAAGGGGTTGATCACTGAAAATGATGCCAAGTCCATTTGCAGGAAGATCCTCTTCAGTCAGACTATCGGCAAAACCGGATATATTTTCTGCGCCAACTCTGAAGCAATTGCAATTGAGCATCCCAAAAAGGGGGTTACAGGCAGAAACTTTTCAGACCATGCGTTTGTCCTCAAGATGATCCAGATGAAAACAGGCTATCTTGAGTATGACTGGAAGAATCCCGAAGATGAGGGTTTAAAGCCCAAATCAATGTATATCTCCTATTTTGAACCCTGGGACTGGATCATTGCCGCCTCCTCCTACAGAGAGGAGTTCAGAGAGCTTATCAATATCTCCGATTTCAGGCAGAGCATTCTGAGCCTCTCCTTTGGAAAGAGCGGGTATGCATATATTGTTGACAGCAGAGGCAACCTCATCGTCCATCCATTCAATGTCGGCAACTACTTTGATGAAAAAGACAGTGATGGCCGTTATTTTGTCCAGGAGATCTGCCGCCTGAAAACCGGAAAAGCTATCTATAAGTGGCAAAACCCAGAAGAGGACTCTCCCAGGGAGAAAATGGTGATTTTTAACTATATCCCTGAATATGACTGGATCATTGCCTCAGCCTCCTACCTTGATGAGATATTTTCCCCCCTCAAGACCGTCCGAAACACCATTATAACCATGGTTCTGGTGATATGTGTTCTGGTGTTTTCAACCTCCCTCTGGATCAATGCCACTGTTATACTACCCTTGAAATCTCTGATGAAACGGTTTGCCATGGGAGCTTCAGGAAATTTCAATATCCGCATGCCAGTTCACTCTACAGATGAGATAGGAGAACTTGCAGACTATTTCAACAGATTCATGGATACGCTTGACCAATATGGCAGAAACCTCCATTCAGAGATGAAGCTGCACCAGATGACCGCCAGGGCACTTCAGACAAGCGAGGAGAAGTATCGTACCATTCTGGAACGGATGGAGGAGGGATACTTTGAGGTTGATCTATCTGGCACCTTTACCTTCTGCAACCACGCCATGGCCAGAACTCTTGGCATAGAGGAGAGTCAGCTTATAGGCAGCTCCATCACAACCTGGATGGAGAGGGGCAATGGTGAGACTCTTGAGGAGATCTTCACACTGGTGAGGCAGTCAGGACGGGCAAAACAGGCATCAGAGCTTGAGCTGGTAAGATTAGATGGTACCCTGTGCGCAGTTGAGACCTCTGTCTCTCTTAGGAGAAATCCAGATAACGCCCCAGAGGGATTCAGTGGGGTTTTACGTGATGTCAGTGAACGCAAAAAGAGTGAAAAAGCTCTACGTCTGTCAGAAGAGATGTTCTCCAAAGCATTCAGGAGCAGCCCATGCGGTATGTTTATCGCATCTTTGAAGGAGAGCAAAGTTATAAATGTTAATGACAGCTTTCTCTCAATTACGGGTTACACCCTGTTTGACATTATCGGAAAGGAGCTGATGGAGGGCGGTTTTTTCCACCACTCCTTTGACAGAAAAAAGCTGATGATATCCCTTGCCCAGAAGAGAGAGGTTAAAAACCGGGAACTCACCTTTCTTACAGCAGAAGGGGCAAAACGGACAGGTATGCTCTCTGTTGAGCAGGTCACTCTCTGGGGAGAGGCGTGCATGCTTGGAGCCATAGAGGATGTTACTGAATCCAGAAGGCTGGAGAGAGAGATTCTCACTATCAGCGAGAGAGAGCGCCAGAATATAGCGATCAATCTGCATGACGATCTCTGCCCTCAGCTTATCGGCATTGAGGTTATGACCAAGATGCTACAGCAGAGACTCTGTGAAAAGAGCGCAGGAGAGCTGTTACAAGGAGAGGTTGAGAGTGCAGGCAGAATCAGGGCACTGATTCAGGACTCCATTGAAAAAACCCGAAGCCTATCCAAAGGGCTCTCCCCTGTGAATGTCACTGATCGTGGGTTTGACGCCTCACTTGAGGATCTGGCACTATATGTCAGGAACGTCTTCGCCATTTCCTGCACTCTGACCTGCGATATGAGTCAGCCGTTTGAAGACAATGCGGTTGCAACCCATGCCTACTATATTGTACAGGAGGCGGTTCACAATGCAGTCAAACACTCAAAGGCAGACCAGATAGAGATCAGCCTGACAAACCAGAAAAATTCTGTCATACTCACAGTTGAAGATAATGGGATCGGGATCAACAGGCAGGAGAGTTCCCAGGGTATGGGGATCAGGATCATGTCATACAGAGCAAGCTGGATCGGGGCATCTCTTGAGTTGGAGAGGCACAGTAGTGGTGGTACCCTGGTGAGACTGGAGGTTGCCAGGAGAGAAGCTTCATAAAAAAAGAGAAGAGTGAATCTGATGAGGAGAAAAGCTTATGGTAAAAAAAATTATCAACATTATCATTGTTGAAGATCACCCTATTTTCAGAATGGGGATGAAAGAGATGATAGAGCATGAACCTGACATGTGCGTGTGCGGGGAGGCAGGCGATGTTATCGGGGCACTCAAGTTGATCCGGGAGAAGAGACCTGATCTTGCTGTTGTTGACCTGTCATTGAAAGAGAGCAATGGCCTTGATCTTGTCAAGGAGATCGCTGACTATCACAAGCCCACGGCAGCACTTGTTCTCTCCATGCACGATGAAGCTCTGCATGCGGAACGGTGTATCATGGCCGGGGCAAAAGGCTATATCATGAAGCAGGAGGCATCAGAGTCAGTTGTCATGGCGATCCGTCGCATCATGGAGGGACATATTCATGTGAGTCCTACGATCATGAGCAATATTCTCAACTCCTTTCAGAAGCAGCCTGCCCTTGTCTATGAATCCCCACTTAAACGGGTAACAGACCGTGAGTTTGAGATCTTCCAGCTGATAGGCCGGGGACTCTCCTCCAAGCAGATCGCCAACCAGCTCAATATAAGCGTAAAAACCATCGGAACCTACAGAGAGCGCATCAAGGAGAAGCTGAACCTCAAGAGCGCAGGAGAGCTTGTCCGGTACGCAGTGATCTGGGTGGAGACCGGGATTTTCAAGGAGAGTGAGTGATTCCACTGACTCCCCTGCCACCTTACCTTTTTTCTCTTCTCACTTACTCTCAATTTTTTCATCTGACCACAAGTTGTATTTACTGTTTTGCCTCTATCTAATATCCTCAATATGTACTCTATGTAGGCAATTGCCCTACAGCACTTTGAGCCATTTACATACCCCATTATGGGCACTGCTCCGATTTTCTTTTCTCCTTGAATGACATATAGCTTGCAACAATATTTTTCCTGCTTCCATCACCTATTGACAGCTCTGAGCATTGAATTTCTGAGTGTCATTAACATAGTACCTGATTGACGCAACACAAATAACAGCCACCATAAGGAGATCTCATGACAACAAGAGTTATTCAACCTACCCAGAGTGCCTATAACTATCCGCTGCTGATCAAACAGCTGCTCACCACTCCGCTTATCTACTCCCCTGACCAGGAGATTGTTTATAGAGATAAATTCAGATACGACTACAGAAGCTTTGGCAAACGGGTAAACCAGCTTGCATCCATGCTGAAGGAGCAGGGGGTCAGGCCGGGAGATACAGTTGCAGTCATGGACTGGGATTCACACCGTTATCTGGAGTGTTTCTTTGCTGTCCCCATGATGGGAGCTGTGCTCCATACAATCAATATCAGGCTCACCCCTGAGCAGCTCATATACACCATCAACCACGCTGAAGATGATATTATCCTGGTGAACGAGGATTTTGTCCCACTCCTGGAGTCAGTAAAAGATAGATTCGAGACTGTGAAGAGGGTCATACTAATTACAGATAAAGGCTCTGCCCCTGCAACCACACTTGAGTTCTGCGGTGAATATGAAGAGCTGGTAAAGAGTTCCTCTCCAGAGTACGATTTTCCCGACTTTGATGAAAACAGCATGGCCACCACCTTTTACACGACTGGCACGACAGGCCTGCCCAAAGGGGTCTTTTTCAGCCATCGCCAGATCATACTCCACACCTACGGATCAATGGCTGCTCTATCTGCCTATGCCTCCCAGGCAAACATCTCCTCTGCAGATGTCTATATGCCAATGACCCCCATGTTCCATGTTCATGCATGGGGCATGCCCTACCTGATGACCCTGCTTGGGGCAAAGCAGGTCTATCCCGGCAGATATGAACCTGAGATGCTGCTCAAACTCATTGTTGGAGAGAAGGTGACCTTCTCCCACTGTGTCCCCACAATCATGAACATGCTTGTCACAAGCCCATCCATAAACTCTCTTGATATCAGCGGGTGGAAAGTGATAATCGGAGGATCTGCACTCTCCAAAGGGCTGTGTAATGAGGCGATGAGACATGGAATAAATCTCTACACAGGATATGGCATGTCTGAAACCTGCCCTATTCTGAGCCTTGCCAATATAAAACCACACATGATGGAGTGGGGGGAGCAGGAGCAGGTGGAGATACGTTGCAAAACAGGTCTGCCAATACCATGTGTACAGCTGGAGATTGTGGATATGAGTGGTAAAGCTGTTGCCCATGACGGCCATACAGCAGGAGAGGTGGTGGTAAGGGCACCCTGGCTCACCCAGGGATATGTAAAGGCTGAAGAGAAGAGTGAAGAACTCTGGAAAAACGGCTGGCTCCATACTGGTGATATCGGTCTCATTGACCAGGAGGGGTATCTGAAGATCACAGACCGGCTCAAGGATGTTATCAAGACTGGCGGAGAGTGGATATCCTCTCTTGAGATAGAGGACATTATCAGTCAGCATGAGGCTGTCAGCGAGGTTGCTGTGGTGGGTATTGCTGATGAGAAGTGGGGAGAGAGGCCCATGGCCATGGTGGTGCTCAGAAATGATTTCAGAGAGAAGGTATCTGAGTCAGATATCCAGAAGTTCTGCATGACCTTTGTTGAAAAGGGGGTGATTCCAAAATATGGTGTACCATCAAAGATCATATTCAATGCGGAGATACCCAAAACATCGGTGGGAAAAATCAGCAAAAAAGATATCAGGGCTGATTACAATTAACGGTTTACTTGGATTTCAATAGGTTTGCAGCAACTGAGATAAACCATGATCAGATGACCTCGCCTGCTTTTCAGCAAATGAGATCATCTGATCAATCAATCAAATGGGGGTAGAAGTTGTAAACAGTGAGTTTAAACCATCTAATCTTGAATCTCTTCCATATCCATATTCTCCTGCTCTGAAGAAGAGCTATCTATCTTTGCAATGGCATCCTGTAATGCTTTTATTCTATTGACAACCTCACTGACCAGAGGAGCAATAGTCAATGTGTTCGATTGAGACAAAGAGACGGTACCATTCAGATCAGACTTGAGAACATTACGGCAGGCAATATCAAGCTTATCAGAGGCTTCAAAGAGATCTTCCGCACAGACGCTGCTGCTGCTCCCCTTTAATGAATGGGCAAGGCGCTGAAGCTCATTCAGATCTCCTCTGTCAAAAGCCTCTATCACGCCATCTGCCTTTGAATAGAGTTCATCTGTAAAACCTTTTAGCACTTTGATATAAAGCTGAGGGGAGATCCCCAACATCTCAATGGCAGATGACATATCAAATGGCGGCTTTTCTGCAGGAGCGTAGGTGGTGGTGACAATATTTTTCGACACATTGCTGGTCAGATCGAAATATGAGCTGGCAAGAGAACTTTTTCCCAAGTCGGGTGGCTGACTCTGTGGATCGTTCAGTTGTGACTCTTCAGGCATGGTTATGAAAATGCCATCCGAACCTCTTCTCACAACGTGTTTTGAGATGGTTTTAAAAAGATCTGTAGGCCGGATCGGTTTGGAGACATAGTCATCCATTCCTGCAGCAAAGCACCTCTCCATATCCCCCTTCATAGCGTGAGCCGTCATGGCGATAATTGGCAGATCAAATCCAGCAGAGCCTTTTCTAATTCTCCTTGTTGCTTCAAATCCATCCATAATAGGCATCTGAATATCCATCAGCACAAGATCGTATGGAGTTTCACAGATCATCTTATTTTCAACCATCTGAAGCGCCTTCTCTCCATTATCTGCAATCTCAACCTTACACCCTGTGCTCTGCAGTATTGCCACAGCAATCTCCTGATTGGTAATGTTATCTTCGGCAAGAAGAATATCTACCCCTCTGAACCTATCCTTGTATATAGAGGATTCTGTAACAAGTTCCCGGTCAGATCTGATATCTGTGCAGAAAATTTCAACAATTGCATCCATCAGAGTTGATGGATTCAGAGGCTTTGTAATAAATGCATTAATACCTGCTTTTCTGGCAGAATCATGTTCAGCACTTTTACTGAATCCGCTCATGATGATAATTGGAATATCTGATTTTTTTTCATGACGTATTTTCTGTGCAAGCTCAATGCCATTTATATTCTCCATTTTCCAATCTGTAATAATAAGCCCCAGAGGGGTATTGGTATTAAGGTTGATATCAAAGACTTTGAGAGCCTCCTCTCCTGACGATGCAAGTGAAATCTGTCTAACATAGCGTTTAAGTATTTTACTCACTATCTCCCTGCTGACACTGTTATCATCAACAACAAGAAGATGCATGGATTCAAGAAGATCGGGGATAACCATATCATCAAGCTCTCCCTTTTTCCCAATAGAATTCCGCAACTCAACAAAAAAGGTACTTCCCTCACCAAGCTTACTCTTTACTCTGATAGTGCCACCCATAAGCTCAACAAGACGCCTGGTAATTGTCAATCCAAGGCCAGTTCCACCATACTTTCTTGTTGTGGAGGCATCTTCCTGAGAAAATGGCTCAAAAATACTATCAAGGTGCTCTTCAGACATGCCAATACCGTTATCCTGAACAGAGAACTTGAGGAGAGTCTCTGATTCTGAAACATGGCTGTACTGAAGACCAAGTACAACTGTTCCATCTCTCCTGGAGAACTTCACAGCATTGCCAACAAGATTTGTAAGTACCTGCTGTATTCTTAAAGGATCTCCAATTAGCACATATGGGATTTCATCTGCAATATCCATTAGAAACTCAACATTCTTTTCAGCAACAGCATGGACAAATGCATCACTGATCCTCTCTAGAACCCTGAAAAGATTGAACTGCACAGATTCTATCTCAAGCTTGCCTGCTTCAATTTTGGAAAAATCAAGAATATCGTTAATAATACCAAGCAGAGAGTAGGCGGAATTGTTGATAATCTCAAGATAGTGTCTGATTTTTGAAGGGAGCCCTGTTTCAGCAAGGGCAAGATCAGATGATGCAATCACCCCATTCATTGGTGTACGGATCTCGTGACTCATATTTGCAAGAAAATAACTCTTTGCCATTGCGGCAGATTCAGCCGCCTCCTTGGCTATGATCAGCTCCTTATTGAGCGCTTCAAGCTCAGAGGTTCTGGCTTTCACCCTCTTTTCAAGAAGCTGATTGCCCTGAATCAATTTCTTTTCAGACAGCTGCAATGCATGAGTTCTGCTGCGGATCTCTTCAGCCATATGGTTCACAGCCGACATAATTGCATTAATGTCACTTTGGGGAACAGAGGGGAGCAGCAGGTTATAATTTCCCTCTGCAATAGTTCTGATCACAGGAAGAAAGTCATTGATCCGCTGAGTCAGAAGAATATTTAAAACAACTCTCGTGCCGAAAAAAACAGCCATGAGAACAATCAGCAGAACAACAAGACCAATAAAGAACATTGCTCGAATTAGATCTTCTATATGCTGTTCTGAATAGGCCACCTCAATAAAACCAAGGTTGATATTCTCTGATTCACCTCCCAAAAGAGATACTTTTTTTATTGGTTTTTTGATTTTTTTTGTCTTAACCCCTTCAGGGGGAAGTTTTTCAAATAAGACTTTTTCCATATCCACTATCTTGACTCCTGATATCAGCTCTGTCTTCATATAGACAGTAACAATCTGATTCATCTGGCCATCGTCCATATTCCATACCGGTTGTGAGAGCATTACCGCAATGTCACTGGATATTTCATCTATCTGCACTTCCCAGTCTCTTTTTGCATCTGCAATGGTGATAATAAAAAAAGCACCTCCGATAACTGCGACAATAAGGATGATAATCGTTGTCAGGCTGATAGTGATCTCATTTGCCATCGTTCGGCTCTTACTGCAATGCAATATTGAGATAATGGCATTTCTAAAACTCTTCATACTATACCTCCCCCGATACTAAAACCTGAATTTCGGCACTATCACTTTGACTCTTGACGAAGATTTATGGACAAGATCAGATCCAAGATCAAACTGAGTAACTGATTGGATATCTGAAAAGAATCTCAAGATGATTCCGATGCCCTGACCAGATCTACAATCTTACAGTCTGGATAATCTTTAGTTTTGTATCGTGATATATGCATAAGCCTTTTTGTAATTTCAGCCATGCGTTCAATCTGTTTTTGTATTTTCTTCAGTTTTATGTGAGCAGGGTGCAGTGGTAAAAGATCCATCAAAGCAAGTTCAGAATATCCTGAAATAGCCATCAGGGGTTGATTCAGCTCATGGCACACTGCGCCAGTGATTTCAAAAACCGTTTGCAGTTTTTCATTCTCCCTTAACTTCTCTTCAGCCTCTTTCTTCTCTGTCAGATCCCTGACAACACTGACAATACCGACAGCTTGCTGACCACTGTTTCTCAAGATTGCAACACTATGCTCGGTTGGAAAAACCTCTCCATCTCTTTTTTTTGCTTTGAACTCAAAAAATAGAGTCTGCCCCACATCAAAGGCCTCGGCTATCCTCTTTCCAAACGCAAGATAGTGTTCACGGTCAACATGAAAGCACTCAACAGAGAGACCTTTCACCTCATCTCTGGTATAGCCAAACATCTTCTCTGCCGCATGGTTGAGATCCGTAATGAGTCTGTCCGGGTCCTGAATAATAACAGCCTCTTCCAGAGCATTGAACACGCTGTTGAGCCAGAGATAGGACTCCCTGAGTTCAGCCTCAATTTTACGCCGCTCCTGGTTCTCATGTTCAAGCTGCCGGTTCAGAGTTAGCATATCCTGACTCTTCTTCTGAAGGCTCTTCTGAAGGCCATACATCTTAAGATGCATCTGAACCCGTACAATGACCTCATCAGCCTGAAATGGCTTTGTTATGTAATCAACAGCGCCTAAGGAGAGTCCCTTCACCTTATCCTCAAGATCGTCTTTTGCTGTGATAAAAATAATGGGAATATCCCGGGTGCTGGGGTCTGACTTAAAATTTTCACATACGTCATAGCCAGACATTACTGGCATCATAATATCAAGCAGAATAATATCAGGTGGATCTGCCTTGATGGCCTTAAGTGCAATAAGAGGGTCAGTTATAGGTCGTATCATATAATCTGGACGGGATAAAATACCTGCCAGGAGTCTAAGATTTGCAGGAATATCATCCACAATAACAATATTGAACCTATCCAGCTCTTGTCCGTCGCTATACATATCTTATCCTTTTTACCTTATTTCCTTTGTCATAAAAAGATATTTCAATGAAGAGATGAGAGATTCAGACCTTGCCATAAAATTTTAACGTATGCACTCTGAAGGGGAAATACAGTTGCAGTCTGATATAAAAAAAAAATTTTTTCAACTGAAATAAATTTGTGCCGATAAGATAAAAAAAATAGAGGAGGAAAAAATGAAAATCGCATCATCACAACTCTCTTTTAATGCAGATAGAAAATATGAAGAAAAAGATGTGTCGAAAAGAGTTGTAGAAACTCTTGAAGATCGTATATCCATGTCCGCCTCCAACCGATCTGGCAGAATCAGATCTGCTTTCAAACAGAGTAGCGGTAAGATCAGCCTCAGATCCAGACTGTTTTCCGCTTATACAGACGTACCTGCGGCATCTTCAGATGATAATATGCCATCTGACCCCAAACTGGCTGCAATGAAACGGATGCTTGAGGCGATGATGGGGAAAAAACTTAAGTTAACTGATATCTCCAGACTTCAGACAACAGGCAGGAGATCAACAGGATCTCAATCAACTCTCTCTTCAGCAGATTCATTGAAACAGAGCGCTTTGAAAATAAACTCTCAAAGTGGTTCCAACCTCACTGCCCAGAGCAGTCAAGCCACTGAAATTCCGGTCAGGCGGGTACGTATTACCGAATTCAACTCTCATTACGAATCAGAAGCCACTCAGTTCAAAGCGCTGGGAAGTGTCAAGACAGATACAGGCAAATCCATCAACTTCTCTCTCAACCTTGAGATGAAACGGGAATTCTACTCAGAAAACATGTCGCAGCTCACAACAGAAGCAACTTTAACAGATCCCCTTGTAGTAAATTTCAGTGGCCAACCAGCAGAGCTGACTGATGTCAAATTCAAATTTGACCTTAATGCGGACGGTAATGAGGAAGATATCTCCTGGCTCTCATCAGGAAGTGGTTTTCTTGTGTTGGACAAAAACCTGGATGGTGTTATAAACAGTGGCAATGAAATGTTTGGTCCTGCAACCAACAATGGCTTTGAGGAGCTTAAGCAGCTTGATGGTGATCAAAACGGCTGGATAGATGAAAATGATGCAGCTTTTGAAAAACTTTCAGTATGGTCAGGTGATACACCCGAAACTGCACAGTTAAAAAGCCTTAAGGAGAGCGGCATTGGTGCCATTGCACTATCCAGTGTGGATACAGAGTTTTCAGTAAAGGACAGTAGTCAGAACACTCTGGGACAATTAAGAAAAACTGGCATCTATCTTGAGGAAAACGGCAAGGCAGGTACAATTCAGCAATTAGACCTTGCAATATAACGGCCATCCCCTGATAGGCACAACGAAGATTGAAAGTTGTAGAGACGCAAGATCTTGCGTCTCTACGGGGTACCAACCAGTTTGTATTCCCAGACTTTCATATAAAGAAGCCTTAAAGCTAATGGCGAATATAACTTGAGAAATACAAAAAAATTAACAAAAGAGGAATAATGAAAGAAGAGAAGTATGTAATAACCATGCTGGTGGATAACGAACCTGGTGTTACAGCCAGAGTCGCTGGTCTTTTTGCTGGCAGAGGATATAACATAGAGACCATATGCGGAGCTCCGACAGCTGACCCAAAGCTCTCCCGGATCACCATTACAACCAGGGCAGAGCCAGCCCAGCTTGAACAGTGCATGAAGCAGATCCAACGACTTACCAACGTTATTAAACTGAGAAATATGAGTGGGGAAGATGCTGTAAAAAGAGAGATGGCTCTGATCTGTGTAAATGCAACCCAGGAGCAGAGAAATGAGATCCTGAAAATTGTAGAGAGATGGCACGCAAAGATAATTGACATCGGCTCAGAAACTCTCACCATGGAGGTTACAGCTAAAGAGGATGCTGTGGATGATCTTATTGTACAGCTGAACCCTTTTGGTATTGTAAAACTTGCAAGGTCAGGGCTGCTTGCACTCTACCGTGAACCATAAATATCATCTGGAGAAGACCCTGTTTCTCCCGCTCTCCTTAGCTCTCTGTAGAGGGCACTGTCTGCCATCTCAATAAGATCATCTCTCTTGCCTGAAATTCTGTTTTTTTCCATACATCCTGTTGAAACCAGCAGATATGTGATGCCTATTTCCAATAGGCATCATATCACCGGATGATAAGCCATATAGCTGGCATCATCAGCCCCATGCCACAGATTCGTGACGGTGTCAGAAGACGAATATCAGCGCCCAGAAGTCCAAAGTGGTCAATAAGAGCGGCAGATATGAACTGAGCTGCCACCAAAATAGTTGATGCAGGTACAAGACCCAGTCTGGGTGTTACAAACCCTATTGCCCCCACAATCACAAGCCCCACAAGCCCACTTGAAAGGGTGTACCATGAGATGGTATTAAAAGCCCCGAGATTTCCACCACGACATAAGAGCATGATCAGCCCGATACAGAGCCCTCCTCCACCGTAAGTTATGAATACACTCTCAAGAGTGCCAATATTTTTATCCAGAACCCCCATGAACTGAGCCTGAACTGTTACAAAAGCCCCGCCAACTACAGCTACAAGAATAAGAAAAATGGTATTAGACAATTGACAATCCTCTATCTTTATTATGTTTATCTCAAAGTTTCTCTTTTCTCTCTACTCTTCGGTCTGTTTTACAATTGATTTTTTTTCTAATATGATATTTATCATCATAAGACAAGCAATAATAAGCAGGGGATTTGCAATCATGAAAGAAGAGTACCCTCCAGAAAAGCTTCTTTTAATATTAAAAGGTTCAAGATTGTTGAACCAGTTTGATGACAATGAACTCATAAAACTGATAGGATTTTCCAGAGTTGAATATTTTGAATCGGGCAGCACTATTCTTCAAGAGGGGACGCATAACAAGAACATTTATCTGCTCATGAGAGGCAGCGTTGCTGTTTACGTGGGGGATGAGCTGATATTGAGATTGAGAAGAGTTGGAGATGTGATCGGTGAGATGAGCGTAATCACCAACTCTCTGACCGCAGCCTCAGTGGTTGCAGAGAGAGAGGTCGCGCTGTTTGTCATACCATCTGGAAATATTTATGACTCAGGCCATCCTGATCTTCATAGCCTCTGGTTTAAGATCTTTTCTGACATTCTGGCTGACAAGCTCACTATGACTAACAGAAAGCTCATTGGATATCAGGCAACCAGCGCAGAACTGAACAGAAAGAGAGAGGAGCTTGTTCAAAAGAGCATGATTTTGCAATCGGTGATGGGCAGCATGAGCGATGGGGTGGTAATCACCGACAATCAGGGCAGAGTACTCCATGTAAATGATGCCTTCATAAAGATGGTTGAAACCGTTAATCTTCCAGAAGATTACCACCTCTGGCCAGAGAGGATAGGATTTTTCGAGCCTGATGGGAAGACTATCTGTTCAGCTTCAGAGATATTTGTTGAAACAGGGGGTGAGAGTGTAGAGATCGAACACTCTGTTCCAGTGCAATACAAGGAGATCTGCGTAAAGAATAATACTTTACAGGAAGATATATGGCTCCATGCAACCAGCAGCACCGTTAAAAACAGTGACGGAACACAACTTGGGGGCACAGTTGTTGTGTTCCGAGACTATACAAGGAAAAAACATGAAGAGCTGGCACTGATTGAAGCCAAGGAGAATGCTGAAGCCACGGCAAAGGCAAAATCATATTTTCTCTCCATCATGAGCCATGAACTTAGAAACCCTCTCAATGCCATACTTGGCATGTCAGACCTGCTGCTCAACACAGGCGTTACAGAGGAGCAGGGCCAGTATATAGAGAACATCACACTCAGCAGCCGGGAGCTTCTGGGTAAAATCAGAAATATTCTTGAATTCAACCATCTGGAATCAGGAGATATTGAATTGAACAATATCCCTTACTGCCTGGCACATCTGATAGAAGATAGAGTCAGCCACTATTCTGATATGGCAAGAGATAAAGAGATTGCCCTGAAAATTGATATGGAGAGAGTTCATGGTACGGTTTTCAATGGAGACCCAGAGAGAATTGGCCAGATACTGGGGCATATCATTGAAAATGCCATCAAATTTTCAGACACCGGAGTGGTCAAGTTATCAGTTAATGAGTCAGAGATAGTAGAAAATGAAATAAACACAGTACAAAATAGCAAAGAGAAGAGAGTAACACTCCGGTTTGAACTCTCTGATCAAGGTATCGGGCTCTCTGAAGAGCAGATTGAATCACTTTTCAGCCCTTTTTCCCAGGCAGATTCATCCTACAGCCGCCGTTTTGAAGGGAGCGGTCTTGGGCTTGCCATCAGTAAACGGCTCATTGAACTTATGGGGGGCGATATCAGAGTTGAAAGCGAGCAGGGAAAAGGCTCCTGCTTTATTTTCACTATTTTGCAATCCAGGCCGGTTTCATCTGTAGCCCCTCAACCATCTCCATCAGAATATGATAAAAATTGTATCAAATCATTCTCGGATTCAAAAACAAACCGAAAAGATCCATCTGATTCTGTCGACTCTTCAGAGCATGGCACATTGCAAATTCTGGTGGCAGAAGACAATAAGGTGAACCAGATGTTGATCAAAAAAATTCTTACCAGACTCGGGTACGCTCCTGTAGTTGTGGAAAATGGCCTGCAAGCTGTTGAAGCCTGCGAAAATGGGCAGTTTGACCTGGTACTGATGGATATTCAGATGCCTGAAATGGATGGTCTGCAAGCCAGTCAGCGAATTTTGAAAAATATCAAAAAAAATGCAAAAGTACCTACTATTGTTGCACTAACTGCCAATATAAATGAGGGTGCAAAAGAGGAGTGTCTGGCTGCCGGTATGTCCCACTACATGAGTAAGCCACTTAAAATTGAATGGCTTAAGGAGATACTTTCTCAACTCAGAGACTAAGCCTGCTCGCAACCTATTCATATTGTTACTCTATAGCCGTTTATCTTGGCTTGTCTTAAGGTGGCCCAGGAAAAGGAGCATTTGCTATGGTCAAAAGACTCTCTGCAACAGAGAGCAGACTCTCTCAAAATATTGCCTATTTCCACAAAATCATATATATGCCCATTGTAATTCGTCTTTCATCGTGTCATTTTGCCGTACTTGGAACCTGATGGCCATTAAATCTGAAAAAACAGCCACGAATAAGAGGCAGTTCATCTACAGATATTCAAGGAGAAGATTGTGATTCCCTGGGAAGAGCTCGACCGGGCAAGAGTTCCCGGAGATGGAGGAGAGGTAACACTGCTTAAGAGAGGGGTGGAATTTTCAATCCGTACTGCAGGAAGAGAGCTTATGAACAGCCGCCGCCACGCTTCAGAAGATGCACTGGCTGAGCTGACATGCGGTCGAATGACACAAAAATCTGGCATTAAGATTCTCATTGGAGGTCTTGGTATGGGCTACACACTGGCAGCAGCACTTGCGCAGTCAGAGCCAGATACAAAGATCACTCTCTGTGAACTGATTCCTGCTCTGGTAAGATGGAATAGAGAAGAGCTGGGGCACCTTGCAGGAACTCCGCTGGATGATCCCCGTATCTCTGTTAGAGTGGAGGATGTGTGTGATGTCATCGGTAAAAGCAGAGCTTACTGGGATGCAATAGTGCTTGATGTGGACAACGGGCCTGACGGGCTTACCAGAAAATCCAATGATCGCCTCTACAGCATCTCTGGTCTGCAAAGAGCCTTTTGTGCACTCTCTTCAGGGGGGATTCTGTCAGTCTGGTCTTCTGGTAGAGACGATGTGTTCACCAGTCGCCTTAAGCAGGCTGGATTTAAGACAGAGACTGTAATGGTAAGAGCCTGCAAGAGCAGAAAAGGTTCAAGGCACACCATCTGGCTTGCAGAAAAACCATGACGACACTACACTAATATAGTTAAAGTGGGGTTATCATCTTGAATCTGAGATGCACCAGACCATATCAAACCGTGAGCAGGGAGGAGAAAAACAGAAAATGGTTGAAGAACGCCTTATAAATATTGAAACCAAGATTGCATTTCAAGATCAGACCATCCAGGATCTCAATGATGTGCTTTACCAACAGCAACAGGAGATAGAGAGAATCGCCTCTGTCTGCGATCTTCTGGTAAAACAGATCAAAGAGTTATCAGAGTTGAGCCAGAGAAAGTGTACACCAGAAGATGAAAAGCCGCCACACTACTAATTGGCATAGCAGAAGGGTAGAAAGAGAATATTTAGATGGTTGACGGGATAAAAATGTGGTTTGCCACTTGCAACTGTTTTTATTTAAGACTATAGTATTTCAACAGAAAGTAAACTTGATCGAACAATTTTAGCCATATTTTAAAAAGTATAAAATTAACACCAACCAATTAAACTAAGGAGCCAGTTATGAACTTTAAATCTGTTGATGATATTCTTGCCTATGCCATTGAAAAAGAGAAAGAAGCTGTAAAATTTTATGCAGATCTTAGCAATAAAGACAATTTCAAATCTGTAAAAGAGACTTTTGAAAGTTTTGCAAAAGAGGAACAAAAGCATGTAGAGCTTCTTGAGGGGTTAACAACAGACAAGAGCAAGGTGGATGAGTATGAGCTTAAATCTGTGCCTGATCTTAAAATCAGTGACTACCTTGTTGAGACCGAATACAAGGAGGGTATGTTCATGCAAGATATTCTAAGGATTGCCATGAAACGGGAAGAGCAGTCTGTCAAGCTTTACAAAGATCTTGCAGGTAAAACAAAGAATGCCGCCATCATCAAGGTTCTTGACATTCTTGCTCAGGAAGAGGCCAAGCACAAACTTGGCCTGGAAACAATGTATGACGATTTCCTTGCAGCCAACGAGAATTGATATTCTGGAGATTCACCAGATGCCAAATTCTCTAGGGATTCAAAATGGTGAATTCCTGCCATCTGCAACACTGAATCATGCAGGAGTTCGCTATTTTGAACTCCTGCTCTATATCAAACTTCTGAGTGCTACCCCACTTAATTCTGCCAGGGTAAAAAAGTTATCCACTCTTGCTCTTCTGCATATTTTATAATTAAATATCTATCCTGCTGATTCTCTTCATGATCAGCTACTCTGATATTATCTTCTCGCATTTCGCTCTACAGGGCGATTGGATGGCGATGGAGGTAGGAAGTTGGGAGAGAACATGCTACACCTCTATTGAATTTTTGGACTTGATCATATCTTCGGCCAGCGCTGCATTATATAATACGTGATTACTGATGATCATTGCAATTGTGGCCCATCTTATGATCAAGCCCGAATTTTTTAAAAATAGAGCTACAAACATCTACCATATTATTAAAAAAAGGAGTCTGCATGAGACAGAGAAAAAAAGTGATTGCGTTAATGATTGTCTTTTTCAACCTGGCTGTTACCAATGTCATGGCAGGTAACTGCATTACAATGAACCAGGATCTTACGATGTCAGTAAGCTGTGCACAGTATGGAGATATTGCCTTTGAGTTCTCATTAGCTCCATATAAAAGCTCAGATACAGCTACTCAATCTTACCTCTTCTGGACACTGGACTCTTTTGTGTTACTTGACAGTGGTCAGGCTTGCGACAACCCTCTGGTTCTCACCTCTGATCTTACATTGACGGTAGATTGTGCAGATTATTATGGCACACATATGAAGTTCAAGCTGATCCCAGTGGCTGGCGAATCACAGCTGGTGTGGAGATTAGATTTCGACTCCCTTGCACTGCTCAACCTTCCTGTTACAACCTCAAGAGATGACAAAGGGGTATGGTTTATAACAGGAGATGATCAGGCTGACACATACACTACATTTGAGGCAATGGGATATGCTGTTGCCACAGACAGGCTATGGCAGGCAGAAAAATACAGAAGAATGGGCAGAGGCAGGCTTGCTGAAATATTTGGTAGAAACCAGCTTGCAAGTGACATCCAGGTACGCACAACAGGATATTCTGATGACGAGTATGCACAGGGGTTCAACGCCCTTGATCCAGAGTCAAAAGCTGTCATAAATGGCTATGTGGCAGGCTTCAACCGCAGAATAACTGAGGTGAAAAATGACCGGAGTCAGCTACCCTTTGAATTTCATGCAATGGCTTCAACCCTTGGCATTGATTTTGTCCCTGAAGAGTGGACTCCTACCGATGTGCTGGCATGGACAACGACCATGCTCCGCTTCTTTGACGGTGAGGCAACAGGTCAGGGGCAGATTGATAATCTCGCACTGTTACAGACCTTAATGACAAATTTCCCAGAAGATTATCTTACAATGTTTCAGGATTTAAGGTGGCAGAGCGACCCTGATGCTGTCACATATATTGCGGATAGTGCGACAACAAAAACCGCCCTGAGCCAGAATAGTAATATTCCAGCGTTTGCGTCTCAATCGTTATTGTCTCATAAATATCCAGTGGCTGATCAACTATTGACATCACCCCATCCTGCTCTGATTAATATGGTTGATCCAACCTGCAACTTTCAGGAGATTGCAGATCAGATGACAGAGAGCAGCGAGAAGATCATAGCAAATCTCAAAGAGATCAATGCATATGTAAAGATGGGAAGCTATGCATGGGTGGTATCTGGCGATAAAACCGCCAGCGGTAACCCCATAATCTACTCAGGGCCACAGATGGATCATGCCTTTGATTTCTCTGCTCCATCTATTGTTACTGAAGGGTCTATAAAGGCTGCTGGCCTCAATATCTCAGGCATGACAATTCCAGGAATGCCAGCCATTGTCATAGGAAGAACCCCCCACCACGCATGGTCAATGCAGGTTGGCCATGCCCATACGCTTGACTACTATCTTGAAACCCCGTCAGCCATGACCCTCCATAGAACAGAGACTATCAAGGTTGCAGGTGAAGCAGATGTTGAACTTCCGGTTTACAGAACATCCCACGGCCCGGTGATAAATGCGGACCCTGTGATAGCGTGGAAATATTCCCACTGGGGTAAGGAGTTTGAGAGTGTAAAGACCTACCTTGATCTTGCAAGGGCGACAAGTGTGGATCAGTTTGGAGATGCTATTGAGAAGGTCTCTCTCTCTCAGCACTACTGCTATGCAGACAATGAGGGGAACATTGCATACTGGATGTCCGGGTTTGACCCTGTAAGGGCAGAGGGCATTGACACCAGGTTCCCTCAGCCAGGTGATGGCACTGCTGAGTGGCCGGAGCCTGTCTCATACAAACCACTCTCACATGAGCAGAATGCAACCAGAGGTTTTTACAGCGGTTGGAACAGCAGATCCAGCCATGACTATCTCAATTCATCCAACAAACCATCAGACTACTTTGGCCCGTTTCACAGAGGACATATTCTTGAAGATTATCTCTCAACACATGACAATCTGACATTTGAGGATATCAGAGACCTTGCACTCTATATTGCCACAACAGACTCCATGAAAAACGAGTATCTCTCCTCTGAGTTTGACACTTATGGAGATGGTGGTAACCCCTGGAAGTATGTCAAAAACGATTTTTCCTCTGCTGTGCAGTCAGATCCAACTGATGCGCGCACTGCGGCACTCACACTTCTTGAAGCATGGGATGGCCATTTTGTTGAAGGCGGTCAGACTGCCTGGAGAGCTGGTGAAGATCGTTCAGATGGATGGATACTGATGAACCAGTGGATAAGTGAGGTGCTCAAGCTCACATTTGAAGATGAACTTGGTACATCAGAAGATAGATCAATCCTCTTTAATATGCTTCTGCACGCGCTTCCAGAATACAATGCATCTATAAAAAACAGTTACAACTGGTTCCAGAATAAGAGCGATGAGACAACACCCCAGACAGTTGAAAGCATAATTGTAGCTGGACTGGACAAGGCTCTGACTGAACTTGGTGAACAGCCATGGGGAACGGGAAAGCGTGGGCAGATCTCCTACAAACACGAAATGCTTGGAACACTTCACCAGATCCCAACCTCTTCGCGCTCCACCTATGCCCACTGCGTGGAGATGGGTCCCTCAGGCCCTCTCCGTATTGAAAGCATGCTGCCACTTGGTGAATCAGGTACCATTCTTATGGGAGAAGATGGCTCACATATATTTGATCCCAACTACTTCAGCATGTCTGAGATCTATGACGGCTTTGAACATAGAACTTTTCCTTTGAACAATTAACTCTACGTTCTAAAATCTTATTAGCAGCCCCACCCTCAGATCTTTTCTTCAAAGAAGAGCGGGGTGGGAATAGAGATCTCTCCTCTCTGGAGAGGGGTCGTCGGGGGTGGTTGTTAATTCATGAAAACTTAGATAATGACATTTGAGAGCATAAATTGAGGAGATGAAAAATGGGTCTGGAGAGCATTAAACAGAGAGTTAAAGCGCATCCTGATTATCCAAAGGTGGGGATGGTGCTATACCACAATGGAGTGGTACGTCAGACAACAAGAGAGGGAGAGGAGGTGACAGGACTCTCTTTGACCGTTGACCATGATAAACTTAAAGAGATCATTGCTGAGCAGAAGGCAAAACCTGGTATTGTTGAGGTTATTGTTGAGATTGAGGAGAACAGGCCTCTGAATGTTGGAGATGATGTCATGTATATTGCCGTAGCAGGAGATATCAGAGAGAATGTCATTGAAACTCTCACCCAGACTCTGAACCGCGTCAAGGCAGAGGTGACATCAAAAACACAGTTTATGAAATGATAGCTCCCCCATTAACACTGCCATCTGTTAATGGAGAGCTGGTTATACAGCATTGATCTGGTCAGCTGCTGCCAAAGAGTTCCAGCTGCCGGGCACAATCTCCCTTTTTTGAACTTTTCAACCTCGCTCTGCTGTACTGCTTCAGGCTCTCCTCAATATGGTGCAGAAACAGGGAGCGCTCCATTTCAACCGTTTTTCCATAGATCTGCCGTTTTCTGGCATGGCACAGATACAACAGCTCCTGAGCCCGTGTCATGGCAACATAGAGGAGACGCCGCTCCTCCTCAATATTTTCACACTTTCCGACACTATTATAAAACGGGATCAGACCATTTTCACACCCTGCAATAAAGATAACCTTGAACTCAAGCCCCTTTGAAGCGTGCATGGTCATAAGAGAGACCTTTTCAACCTGATACTCCAGAGTGTCAATATCTCTTTTCATGGCAATATTTTCATAAAACATCTCTGGATCAGGATATTTTTCAGCCTCTGCCATGAGAAGCCTGGCACTCTGCATTGATTTTTCAGATTCAGTGATCAATCTCGCTATTTCAAGATGGTCGCTGACCTGTCTTAGAATATCAGCCGTCTTTTTCCCCTTAAGCTGATTGAAAAATTCCATCACCTTTTCTGGCAGTCCAGTGGTGGAGCTGTTCAGAGTTTTCCCGATACTGAGCCTCTCTCTTGCCGACCTGTTGACACTGCTCTTAAGATAACTTAAGAGCAGATCATAATCGTAAAATGTCCCCCTGTTTATGGATATCCGCAGAGAGGATATCAGCTCTTTAATACCTCTTTGCAAGAAGATATTCTCCCTGTCTGCTGTCTGAAATGGAATCCCTGCCTTCTCAAAAACAGAGGAGATAACAGCGCTCTGCTTTTTACTCCTGTAGAGAACTGCCACATCTGAGAATGAGTACTCATCTTTAAGGGCTGAATCTGCCTTGCCAGCATCCATGGAGAACATGGAGATACCGCCCACAAGCTGTTCAATCCGTTTGCCTATCATAACAGCCTGAGCCTCTTCAGATGCAGCTTCAAGGATATGAATCTGCTGCTCACCTTTAATACCGGAAAAGAGCCTCTCCTTTGTATGATCTGCATCTGAGCTGTTATCAGATATGTGCTTATTCAGATCAGAACTGCCTGTTGCTCCGATTTTTCCCTCTATGCTGGAGATCAGTTGAAATGATGCTTCAAGTATTGTCTCTGTTGACCTGTAATTTCTCTTGAAGATAATCCTCTTTGTATCAGGATAATCAAGTTCAAATCTCTTGAAATAGCTGTTATCTGCCCCACGGAACCCATAGATGGACTGATCAGGATCTCCTATGACACAGAGATTTTTACCATCTCCTGCCATGAGCCTTATCAGTTTGTACTGCCCGCTGTTGATATCTTGATACTCATCAACAAAGAGGTGCGAAAAACGGTGCTTTAGCGCTGATAATATAGTGCTGTCACTCTCCAGCAGATTGAGCACCATCACAATAAGATCATCAAAATCAATACGCTGATAAGAGGAGAGCAGCTCCTGATACTTTGAGAGAACCTGCATGGTTATATTGTGAGTTTCAGGATCTGAAACAGCACCCTGCTTGGCCATGGAGATGGCAAGTTCCATCTTTGAGGAGGAGAGATCTCTGACACTATCTGAAGAGAGAGATTTTATCGCCTTTTCAACCAGAGCCCTGCGCAGGGTCTCATCTGCAATCGCAAAGCTGTAGTCACTGTACTCCTTGAGCACCATGAGACAGAATCCATGAAAGGTGGAGGCGAAAAGATCTCTTCCATACTCTGCTGATTTTTCAGATAAAGCGCTCATATCTGTCAGCAGCTGTGGCGTAAACTCAGATGCTCTCTTCACAGCATCGGGCATGAGCTTATGGATTCTCTGACGCATCTCCTCTGCTGCCCTGGTGGTAAAGGTGAGAGCAACTATTGATGAGGGATTTACATGGTCAACTGTGATAAGAGAGACTATCTTTTCTGTCAGAGTGCGGGTCTTGCCTGTGCCTGGCCCTGCCTCCATCAGAAGGGGTCTGTTTCTGGAGTTGATTGCCTGCTGCTGCTCAGGATTCAGGGCACCTGCGATTTTGAGATCCACTCCAGTGTTCTCACTTTTCACAGGACAAGACTCTCCAGTGGCTGATGGTTCTGCATCTGATCTATCTATGGATGACAGCTCATGTGATCTATCTATGGATGACAGCTCTGTTGCCTGCTCTTTTCTCTTCTGCGCTTTTTCAGCTCCAGGTAGTGGAAAGATGCTTATATCCCCTTTGAGCCGCCCGATCTCGTCAGGATTAAAAAGAGTCACTCTGCCAAACTCACCATCAAAACCCGGTTTGAGGCAGATATTGCCACCTCTCATCCTCTTTATAGCTTCAGCAAGAAGCGGAATGCCACCCCTCTCAATCTCATCAATCTCTCTTTTGAGAAGGATATCAAGTTCCGGACCAAGATTTTCCAGCGCTCTTCTGTAATAGAGTTCAACCTTTTTTGTCTTTGTCCCTGTTCCGCATATCTCTGAAAGAATCTCTGCAAGGGGAATGATAGTCTGATACCCATGCCGGTTTTCAGGCATATACCCCTCCGGCCTTGAGGCAAGCTGCTGAACCCTGTAGAGAACCCCAAGCGTCAGAGGTTTTCCGCACACAGGACAGATCCCTCCATGACGTGCGGTTTCAGATGGGTTAAAGCAGATATTACACTTTCTATGGCCGTCATAGTGGTATTTCCCCTCCTCCGGGTGCATGTCAATGGTACCCATGTAGCCGACCTGAGCAGGGCCATTCAGCTTTGCAGAGAAGCTCTGAGCAGAGAGTTCTGCTGAAGAGGGCTGTTTGAGAGCATCTCTTATACCAAAGTAGGAGAGTAAGGTGTTAAAGCGTGAACAGTTTCTTCCCATGAACATGGGTGAATGGGCATCAGAGCAGGAGATAAAGCTCATCTTGTCCAGGTTCTCAACTCTCCAGTTCATTGGAAGATCTGATGAGAGGCCGGTCTCCACGGCAAAGATATGGTGTGAAAGTGGGCCAAAGCACTCCTCAACGGAGTCAAAACCAGACTTTGAGCCAAACATGGAGAACCACGGTGTCCATATGTGGGCCGGGATCATGAAGGCATCTTCAGAGGTTTCAAGCATGATCTCAAGAAGCTTCTCACAGTCAAGTCCCAGAATGGGACGACCATCAGAGGTGATATTGCCGATTCTGCCAAGCTTCTCGTTAAAGGCTTTCACAGCTGCCATGTCAGAAAAGTAGATCAGGTTGTGATTTTTCCTCACCCGACCATCTTTTTTGTAGATAGAGCTTATCTCACACTGAAGAATAAAGCGAACAGTGCCTCTGCAAAGAGAAGGGACAGCACCATCAAGCAGGCCAGATGGTGTGAGGCTGTTATCTCTGAGATCAGGTATGTAGCTGCAACCTGATGAATCTGACCCTCCACTGCCATAAAGAGTTCGCTCTATCTCCTGTTTGAGCCTGAAGAGCCCGTCTTCAGCTGGTTCAAGCTTCTCTTCAAGCTCCTTGAACCAGCCAGGATGGGTAAAGTCTCCTGTCCCCACAACAGAGATCCCTTTGACCATTGCAGCTCTGGATATATGCTCAAGGTCAAGATTGTTTGCAGTGGCTCTTGAGAAGTGGGAGTGAAGATGGAGATCTGCAATAAACTCCATCTTACACATGAGATGCCCAGGCCAGATCAAAGGCCTGATCATTATCATTGAGGTTGGTGATGATCAGCGATGGGGTGATCCACGCCTGGTCATCAAACTCACTCTTGTCAGCAATCTTGATGGTTGGATAGGCAGTCTGACGGGCGATCTTCTTGACAGTCAAAAACCTTGTTCCATTCTCACCAGAAGCTATGCGGGTGAAAGCAAGATGCAGAACATTATTTCTCTGTGCAGACTTCTGATAATTTTCAAAATCCTCCATATTGTACTGCTTGCCTGGAAGAATCTCCATACGCTGAACTCCACGGGTATCCACATCAAGGGAGATGTAGTACTTATGCTCGTCAAAATCGATCTCATACCCGTCATAAAGGGTATAGACATTGCCAAGAATGGTGATCAGCTTCTCAAAATTCTCAATTTTTTTGGCATATCTTTCACCCTCTTCATTTTTTCCAACGTGGTAGTAGTCTGCCATGAAGAGGCAGTGCTCAGGAAGCAGAAGCAGAGTCTCTTTATTAAACTCCTTGAGTATATACCTTGAGATTATGTCACGGATTTTAGGCGCTCTTGTGGGTCTGCCTGATATGAGAAAGTAGATCCCGTCAAGACACTTCTCCCTTCTCCACTCACTTAACAGAGCATACTGTTTGCCAAATAGAAGCTCTAAGAATTTTCCAAACTCCTTGTCAATAAACCTGTCGCTCTCCCACCACTTCTCCTCGTCATCCTCATGGCGGCTCTCTTTGAAGAGATCTGCAAAGTACTCCCCTGCCTTTTTTTCGGAAAAGGACTCTTTTCTCTTCAGGGTGGTTGTAATGCCAAGGTCTGCATCTTTAAATGTTCTCATCAGAAGGATACTCGCATCAGTTGTAAGCCCTCCGATATCAACATGGCACACCACAAAGTTGAGTTCTCTCTTCTGCTCCTGACTGGCACGCTTCTGGGAGAAGAGAAAAGCCACCTCTCTGAGATCAGATACTCTATCCTTTTCACAGGAGAGATCCCAGAACGGCATCAGCTTTATAAGGTTGAGAAAATAGAGTTCACATGCACCGCTCTCATCTGCTGAGATGTTGATAAAGGTCTTTTTAAGGCTTCTGAGATTGGCTGGAAAGAGCTGTTTCCACTTCTTGTGGTTGAGAAACTCCATACAGACTGAATAGATATTCTCCCTGTATCCAGCCCGTAAATTTTCAATAAAAAGATCCGGTACAGTCACCCTGATCTCTGTAATCACAGGGATGGCAGGTCCGTTCCAGGGGCGCCCCTCCACAGGTTCTGTAATATATTTGAAGCTCTCCTCAAGTACCTTTTTTATGTAAAGGCGAAACTGGGGAACAGCACCCTTATATGCGGCAAATTTGCTTGCAAAGACAGATTTGGCACTCTTTACAATCTGGCTGTTGGCAACGGTGATATCCTCAAAATTATCGATAAATGCAAAATCTCGCTCATCTCCGGAAGGGGGATTTATAAAGGCAGACGGGAAGCCACCACCGCTGATCTGACCGTCCCTGTAATGTACCACATATTTCCAGGTGTCGGTTATCTTCTCTCTGCCATAAGAGCAGGGCCAGCAGAGAACCGATGTTCTGTATGATCCAAAGTCAACAAAGAGAATATACTCCTCATGGTTATTGAGATCTCTTGAGGTTCTTCCTGCAATGGTCTCATAGTAGAGTCTGGTGTCATCTTCAAGCTCCAGATGGAACTCATCTTCACTCTGTTTATTGCGTCTGAAAAAATTAAAAATCATTGTGTTGCCTCTCCAGTTTTACCCCAAAAACATCGACATCTCCCCGTATTACAGCATTCGGGACGTACAGCTCTGCACTGTTCATGATAATATATGGCAGATCCTCTTCACGGGTACCGAGAAATCCCTTATGTTCAGGATCAAGTCTCTTTTCAAGGTTCTCCCAGAGCACCTTTGCAATCGCACTGCACCGGCTGCTCTCATCAAAAAACTGAGACAGATACTGATAAAAGATGGTGCTCCAGAACCTCTCATGGTTTTCAACCACACCATCTCCTGATATGGCAAGCTCGTTTTTAAAAAAGTTGCGGATAGGGCGGTATCTGCCATTGATGATGGAACGTCTTATTTTTTCGCTGATCTCGGCAACCTCATCATAAGTCTCAATTTCACTTAAGATCTCATTTGACTTTGCAACGCACGCCTCACTCTCCATGATCCAGGGTCTTAAGAAGATGTTGTCAAGCGCCTCCTGAATATGGGAGTTCTGGCAGATATCTTCAAGCAAAGCCCTTGACCAGCCGACTCCACCGTCAAGGGTTATCTGCTGATGAATCTCATCAAGATCCCTGTAACGGCTAAGATTTCTGATCCAGGAGTCCACATACGGCCCAGGAGTGCCAAACAGAAGAGGATATGCGTGGTTATAGGGGTTGATCAGCTGGATAGTGGTATCAAAGGATTTATAACTTCTGAAGTCAGTTGCAATATCTTTTTCCACATTGGTATTGCCGCAGTATCCGGTTATGGCACTTGCCCCCTGTAAAGAGACAATCAGAGGCAGCTTATGCCTGCTCACCTCCCCGTATCTTCTCACTGTGCTCTCCATCAAAGCTGGATCAGGCCTGTAAGGGCGCTCAGATGAGTTATGGCCATTTTGCTCTGCATCAGCCTTCTTAAGATCATGAACACTGTTTTGTGAATAACTTTGCCAGGAGTCATCAGTATTTAGAATCTCCCCATATTTTTTCAGGATAATATCCATTGGATGGCCAGGAGGGATGGCCACCTTATGTTGAAAACAGGCAACAAGAACTCCTGGAAATCTGACAAGATTCTGCATGAGGTTCAGCTGAAATGTTCTGTGAAGATTTTTCTGCTCCTGGGCAGCATCTGCCCCCTCCTTTATTCCAGGATATTCGATAACTGGCAGTCTCATTGGAGTCTGATCTGCTGGAAGCAGAACCTGAATCAGATAGTCATCAGGCACTGCCCCTCTGGAGAGGTCATAGAGGTTACCAAAGATCTCAGGAGAGAGATTCTCCTGCATGATCTCACCTGAACTTATGGATAGCTGTCTGATTGTGATCTGTTTGACCTTTTCAGAGGGCTCCACAAGGCATGGAACTGCCGTATTTTCAGATGTGTTGTGGACTTTTACGGAAAAGAGATCTCTTAACTCCTGATGGTCAAAGAGATCCAGAAGATAACTTGTTTTAAATGATTTATCAGTACCTATAATATGCACATATACGGGAGTATCTGCTGGAGGAACCGAGACAAGGCACTCCTGACACTTTTCAATGGCATAAACTGCCTTACTCTTCTGATCTGCCGGAACATTTAACAGCTTGTTCAGTACCTGCTCTATATATTTTCTTAGCCGCATGATGCGGGTCAGTCTCAAATTCATGAATATATTGCAACTCCAGATAGTAACACTGCTTTGTTAACTTTTATCCACCAGCCTTACCCCCTGACTGCTCTCCAAAGAAGAGGAGAGCCACTCCCTTTGAGAAGAGGCCGGGGGTTGGCTATCGTAATTTAATTTATCTCAATAATCTGATGACCACCATCATCAGACTTGACAATCTTAAGTACTTTTTTATTAACTGAAAACTCCATTCCGCTTATCTCATGTCTGTAACTGAATGTAATGCTGTCATCATAAACCATAAAGGAGAAGGGGTTAAACAGATTTATGTCTGCCCGTTCAAATCTTACATCCTGACCATTGGCAAGTCTGCCACGGAAATAGTCGATCTCTTTGAACAGATTTACAATACCTGTCTTTCCCGGACTTATGTTGACAACCTGGGTGGATGAGCTGTCATCTTTGGAGAGCTGTATCAGTGAGGTGCTGATCTGTATCGGATCCCGTTTCAGGGTAATTCTGTTCTCAGCCTCAAAAGAGGAGCTGCTTATGAGGTTTGAGAGCACCAGAGATGTAAGAGGATCATAGCACTGAAGTCCATATTTCCCCTGTGAATCTTCCATCAGAAGATCCCTGTGAACAGTAACAGGAAAGTTGCCATCTATCTTTTCAAGGGCAAGCTCTCTGATTTTTTTCTCAATCGCCTCAAGCCTGAAGTTCTGCCCTATTTTATCTGTAAAGTATATAGTTGAGCCATCTTTCAGGTTAAGGCTCTTCTTCTGATCTTCATCAATCTTGTACCATGTAAAAATAGTGCTCTGATCTGCAATGTTATTCGGATTGATAAGCTCACTGCTGATATCTCGTGGAACCATTGTTGACTCGTTACGTTTGAAGAATGCCGCAAAAGTTATCTTTGAACCGGAAGAGGCTTTTGTTAGAAGATACCACTCAATCTCCTGGTCTGGATTGTCAACTTTAAGAGGGGTGAATGTATAGACATCTGAGAGAAAATTTTTCAGACGGAAATTTATGTCATCCTTTTTGAGCAGCTCTGAGAACCCCTCACTATCTCGAAGCTTTGTGTAGTCGTTATATGAGATCATGTTATCGGTAAGATACCTGTTGATCTGGGCAGGCTCTATATCAAGGTCACCGACCTTGAAGTATAAGATATTGCTCGAATAACCGGACTGACTGCATGAGTATACTCTTGCAAGGCGACCGAATTCAGTTGTGTCAAGCTTATATCTGTACTTCTCTATAGCATCTTTGACACTCTGATTATAGTTGAAATAGATAAACAGAGCAAGACGTGTTACCCTGTAATTTTCACCAGCAGTGTCCACACCATTACCTGACTCCCTGTAAAAAGATCTCCCCATACAGGCAATGATATCTTTAACATAATCAGGGTTGAGAAGCTCTTTTGCAATCAGCTGTTGATCCACAACATCGCAATAGAGCCACTCATAGATATCTGGAAATACTGTCTGGTAAAACTGCATCTCATCAGATTGAGCACCCTGGAAATATCTTCCCAGCTTAAGCTTATCGACCACCTTGAAATCACTGCCCCTGATCAACCTGTCATAGACAAAATACCCGCCACTGCCAAGGAGTGCGACAAGAATAACTGCTGCAACCATCTTGAGAATCAGATTAAATCTGGGACCGCTTTTCTGAAGCTCTGTCAGCAGATGTACAGCCCTGGCGTGGCCTGTGGCAGAATCCTTATGTACCACATTGGCGCCTAAGGCTATAAGTGGTTTTTTTCTATTCTCCTGCCTGAAAAAGATCCATGAAGAGCCGATATTATCCCCTCTGCTGATCCTAAGCTTCAGATATTCAATAAACTCTTTTCTTTCAGAAGATGATATTTTTGAAATAGGCACAGGCTCTACGCCGTGTTCCATCTGAACTTTTCCGTCAATGTTGATAACTCTGACATCCAGGTGGGAGGTGATGCTCTGATATCTTCTGACATCCTGAAAAAGACTGCACTCCGGTGGTATTACAGCCTCGAAAACCAGCGGATAATCCTGCACTCTGTTCACAGCCAGTTCAAAGCATTCAAAACGCCCCATATATCAATTCCTCCTCTATCCTATATTCTCTCAACGTTACCGTGAAAAACAGATTCTGATTTTAAGGGTTATAGGTGGCATGAACCACTCTGCTGACCGTTTCAGAAGAGTGGTTCAGATCTGTGATGCTTATATTAATACAATATTCAAGATAAACAAGTTGAACTTCCATATTTTAACCATATGATATTTAAACTTTTTTCAACTGTTAATAATAAAAGCATCACGTTCTTTCAAACAGAATGGATCATTGCTGATTTCTGTGCAGGGTGAACTTCCATGCACAGTACCACCCCTCTGGATGTTCATCAGGAGGACACCCTATACACTCTGTGGTGATTCTTGGGTCTATGGTGACAGCAAAGGTTGGATACTCCACAAGCCCTCCTGATTTACAGGGGTAGTCGGCAAGCCCTCTTCGCTTTCTGGCAGACTGGACGCGACACTCATTCATACGAAATATTATGCAGTTATCATCTACATCCTCAATAGACTGCTTGTTGATTGCAGCGTACATCCTGAACGCAAGTGCCTGTTTCAGAGCGGCTATTCCACCATTGTCAGGCAGACCAAGAAGCTTTTTGACTCTTAAAGCTTCAAAAGGTGAGAACCTTCCCCAGCATGTGTCGTTGCACCTTTTGGCATCATTCATATGATAGCTGTTTTCAACTGCCTGAAACCAGATACCATCATTTGCAAGCCAGTTGATCCCCTGCTTTTCAATAAGATCAAGAAGCTGAGGCTTTGAAAGCTTTAAAAGTGCTGATGGAATACCATTTTCCATTGTAAATCCAAGGGTTTTACCCAGGCGTGACATCTGGTTTGCATAACTTGCATCCCAGACAGAGTCTTCAATCTGCATCGCCTTCTCCATGCCAAGCTGGTGGGAAACTTCAGCAAACCATTGACCATAATGGACAATAGTTCTTCTGAAAGCATCAACAACCATCTTAAGCAGCAGCTCTTTGTCAGCATTCTCCATGATATTCATTATCTCATTTTCAGCCATTTTGAGTTCTCCTCTCAGGAAAGTATATTGTCTTCAACTATTTCAAAATATCAAGGCAGAACTGCAAAAAAAAGTTCTGCCCTTAAAAAACAATGAAACTCTACTCAATAACTGCCAGCACCGCACCCTTTGGTACAGAGTCACCACTGCTGAAGTTGATTGCCTTGATTACGCCGTCAACCGGGGCAGGAAGACCATTCTCCATCTTCATCGCCTCAAGAACCACAACAGTATCTCCTTTTTTAACGCTCTGCCCGACCGCTTTATCATATCTGATGATCATGCCTGGCATGGGAGATTTCAATTCACAACCAGAAGTGGCTGGCGTTGATATGGCTGCTGCAGGGGTAGAGACCTTTGCTGTCGCTGGCCTGGGTGCAGCCGTTTGTGCTGCTGGCTTTGGAGCAACGGCTCTGGAAGCAGCTGCCGGTGGTGGAGGTACAATGGTTCCCTGCCGGACAGGAGCTGCTATGGCAGGTGCCTGAGCCTGAACAGAAGTTTTCTGTGTATAGGCTATGACAGGAGCACCTCCCACCTCATCAACCCCGACCTCATAGTGTTCACCATCCACAAACACATTAAAGGTGCGTAAGGCATCTGTCTTTGCAGGTGGTTCACCTGAAGATTTAGATGATTTACATGCCTGCTCTCTACCTGAGGCCAGAGCTGCATCAAGAGCAGACTTTTCCACAAGTTCACCACCCTTTGCCTTTTTGATTATCTCTGCCTGCTTTGCCACGTCATCCATGGTGATCGGCTTCATTGATGCAGGAACCGGCTCTTTTCCATACTTTATCTGAAGGTATTTTTTACCGGTCACAGGGAACAGGGTGTAGAGAAGAAGATCATCATCATCCACAGCAAGATCTCCAATCGCCTCTTTAGCCGCCTCAAGCTCAGGTTTTAAGACCTCAGCAGGTCTGCATGTAATTGGTTCACTTCCTCTGTCATACCCTTTGAGAGCTTTTTTCTGCACCTCTGGATCAATTGGAATGGCGGTTTTGCCATAGAGCCCATAGCAGAGATCCTTGACCTGGGCTGTTATCATCTTATAACGCTCCCCTTCACTGTCGAAAAGAACATTATTAACAGTCTGAGTACCAACGATCTGGCTGGTTGGAGTCACTAAAGGTACCTGGCCCAGCTCTTTTCTTACCCTTGGCAGCTCTCTGTAAACCTCTCCAATACGGTCAAGTGCATCCATATCCCGAAGCTGATTTACCAGATTGGAGAGCATTCCCCCCGGGGTCTGGTGGAGAAGAACATTCATATCAATGACAGAGACCTTGGTATCATCTAAAAGATGTCGATATTTGGGAAGAATCTCCTGCTCCAGAGTCTCATTTATTGAGGCAAGAAGTTCAATATCAAACCCGGTATCACGGTCTGTACCGATAAGGGACATGACAAGTGGCTCAAGTGCAGGATGAGATGTTCTGTAGCCATATGGAGAGAGGCAGGTATCCAAAATATCCACACCAGCTTCAACAGCTTTCAGATGGGTCATTGCTGCCATACCTGATGTAAAGTGGCTGTGCAGATGTATAAGAGGGGTTACGTTCTCTTTCAATGCCTTGATCAGCTCATAGGCATCATATGGAGCCATCAGACCTGCCATATCCTTGATACAGATACTGTCTGCACCCATGGCCTCAAGCTGTTTTGCCTTTTGAATGTAGTACTCAAGAGTGTAAACAGTCCCCCCCATTCTAGGCTCTGTCAGAGAGTAGCAGATACACCCCTGGAAATGTTTCCCACACTCTTTGATGACCGGAACCACAGCCTCAAAATTTCTGTAGTCATTGAGGGCATCAAAGGTTCTGAATATATCCATGCCGTTTTCAGATGCTCTTTTTACAAAGAGCTTTGCCACATCATCAGCATAGTTTCTGTATCCTACCAGATTCTGTCCACGGAGAAGCATGGAAAAGGGGGTCTTCTTGAGATAGCGCTTCAGGGTACGGATTCTCTCCCATGGATCTTCATTAAGATAACGGTGCATGGTGTCAAAGGTTGCTCCTCCCCACATCTCAACTGCCCAGAATCCCACCTGATCCATTCTCTCTGCAATGGGAATCATATCTTCGGTTCTTCCTCTTGTGGCAAAAAGTGACTGATGGCCATCTCTTAAAGAGAGGTCTTCTATTTTAAGGGGATTGGCTGCTGCTGGTCTCTCTTTTTCACAGTTAATCTCACACATGTTTATTCTGCCGTGTTCGCTCATTTATGGTCTCCTGAAGTTATTTTTTATGTCAGGCAGTGCCTGTTCAATATTTAATTTTTAAATGCCCTTATCTGCATCATGGAACGCATCTGCATCTGTGCACTTCTGCCAGCATATCCCCATAAACTGAAATTGGAATAATCAGAGGTGACTCCTGAAGAGTCTATCAGATCTGTAGGCATATTAATCTGTGCTGATTGTGCCTCCTCCTGCGTCTTGATATATGTAAAAACTGCTGCGGTAACAGCTGCTAATTTTTTTTTGTCAACGCTCATCTTCTATCCTCACATTACATCGGAATATTTCCATGTTTCTTGGCAGGACGCATCTCCCGTTTTGTACAAAGAGCGTCTAAAGCATCGCAGAGACGTGCTCTTGTCTCTGCCGGTCTTATCACTGCATCCACATATCCACGGCTTGCCGCACAGTATGGATTTGAAAAGAGCTCTTCATACTCCTTTATCTTCTCTTTGCGGGTGGCTGTCGGGTCATCTGAATTTTTTATCTCTCTTGCATGGATAATATTTGCAGCACCTTCTGCACCCATAACTGCAATCTGGGCACTTGGCCATGCAAATGCCATGTCTGCCCCAAGGTGTTTTGAGCACATAGCAAGATATGCCCCGCCGTAATCCTTGCGGGTGATTAGCAGAAGCTTTGGTACTGTGGCTTCAGAGTAGCACCAGAGAAGTTTTGCGCCATGACGGATAATTCCTCCCCACTCCTGATCGCTTCCAGGCAGATAGCCAGGAACATCGGCAATGGTGAGCATCGGAATGTTAAAGGCATCACAGAAACGGATAAACCTTGTTGCCTTGTCAGAGGCATTGATATCAAGACACCCTGCCAGATATGCCGGCTGATTTGCAATTATGCCGACTGTCCTGCCGTTCATTCTGGCAAAACAGATGATAATATTTCTTGCAAAATATTGATGAGGCTCAAAATAGATTCCATCATCAACAATAGAAGTGATCACCTCTGTAACGTCATAAGATGCATTGGGGCTGTCAGGAATGAGCGTGTCAAGGCTCTCATCCATGCGATGCGGGGGATCCTCAGTTGGAACCAGTGGAGGGTCTTCCATGTTGTTAGAGGGTAGATAGGAGAGAAGAGTCCTGATCTGTGCAAGGGTATCTTCATCAGATTCACACGCAAAATGGGCCACACCGCTCTTCTCATTGTGGGCCATTGCACCACCAAGATCCTCAAAAGAGATCTCCTCACCAGTGACAGACTTGATCACCTGAGGACCTGTGATGAACATATAACTTGAATCTTTGACCATGAAGATCCAGTCTGTCATTGCAGGAGAGTAGACAGCCCCGCCTGCTGTTGTCCCCATTATTGCTGAAATCTGTGGAATCACACCTGATGCAGAGGCATTTCTGAAAAATATCTCACCATAACCAGACAGAGCATCAACCCCCTCCTGTATCCTTGCCCCTCCTGAATCATTCATCCCCACAACCGGAGCACCAGCTTTCATTGCCATATCCATTACCTTGCAGATCTTTTTTGCCTGCATCTCACCAAGGCTTCCTGCTCTTGATGTAAAATCCTGTGAATATGCAAACACCACCCGGCCATTCACCTTTCCATGACCTGTCACCACACCATCAGCAGGAATTTCTGTGCTCTCCATGCCAAAGTTGACACATCTGTGAGTGACAAACATATCTATCTCTCTGAATGTGGCTGGATCAAAAAGCAGATTCAGCCGCTCCCTGGCATTAAGCTTTCCGGTTTCACGTCTCTTCTCCAGGGCCTTCTCTCCACCCATCCCAAGAATCTTTGCTTCACGCAACTTGAGATCCCTGATCTTGTCTGCTATGACTCCCATCTTTAAATACCCTTTCCTTTTCATTGATTGAGTGCAAAATTATAACTATTACTTTTCATAACAATTATAGACATCAGCAAAACAGTTTATAATCAGTGAACGCTTGCTCAAGAAAATAATTCACAGTGAACTACAATTGCATTAAATATGTCAACAATAAACAGGAATTTCTATTTAATACGGAGTATTTTTGCAGGGTCACCTGTATGGCTGGCGTATGGACGGCGGATTCTGACCATGGAAAATAACATGGCAAAGAGACCCATAACACTGAAGAGAATCATTGCGCTGTGCATTGTGAGGATAAAAGCTTTTCCATTATCAGGTGTTACAGGTTTATTTCCAAGATAATAGGAGAGAAACAGGGTAATCAGGGTCATACTGGTGAGCATGCCTGTGGTCCTCATGGTTGCAATCATGCTGGATGCCATGCCGTAATCACGGGGAGATATACTTGACATGATAGCTGTACTGTTTGGTGTAGAGAAGAAACCAAACCCCAACCCCATAAGAGCAAGAATACCATAGACCATTATAAAGTGAGTTGTAGCGGTCAGAGTGGCTGCAAAGCCAAGTGCAACTGTGCAGAACGCCATCCCCGCTGTGGCAATATGGGCTGGCTGATAACGGTCTGCCATTCTGCCAGCTACCGGAGCGCACACCGCCTGAATCAGAGGCTGGCAGACAAGTATGAATCCGGCATCTCTTGGAGAGACTCCCCTTATAACCTGCAAATAGAGGCTGAAAAAGAATGTCACCCCGAAAGAGGCAGCATAATTAAGCCATGTGGCAAGGTTACTGTACATGAAGACTCTGTTATTAACAATCTTCTTCAGAGGGAAAATTGGTGAATTTGTCCTTGATTCATACAAAAGAAATATAGCCATCCCTCCAAGACCACCTAATGCAAACCAGCTGGCAGCTGCAAACTCATGGCTCTCTACAATACCGACAATAATGGCAGCAAGTGATGCCATGTATATACCACTGCCAACCCAGTCAAACCTCTCTCCATGGGCATCTGCCCACTCACCCTTAAGCCGCGTCATGGCAAAAATAAATGCCGCAAGCTCAACAGGTACTGCGCTGTAAAAGATCCATCTCCAGTTAAGGTATTGAACCATCAACCCCGCAAGTGTAGGACCTGCGGAAATGCCAAGATAGACGCTGCTCACCACAACACCCATGGCCCTTCCACGCTTTTCTGAAGGAAAAACTGAGGTGAGCATGGCAAAGCTGGTTGATGTGATCATTGCAGCACAGACACCTTGAATAAGACGGAAGATGATCAGAAGTTCAATGGTTGGTGCAAGAGAGAGGGCAACAGTTGAAAATATCATCATGAAGGTTCCTGTAAGGAATACCTTTTTGCGTCCGTGGATATCGGCAAATCTGCCCAGAGGGAGCAGAAAGAGGGCAAGTCCAAGGATATAGACCATCTCAATCAATCCAAGATGGACAGCTCCTGCTGAAAACTCCCGTCCAATGGTGGGCAGAGCAACTCCCACTGCTGAAAACATGAAAGGGGTCAGAAACTGTACCGCAGCAATCACCCAGAGGGTGGTTGAGAGGAACTGTTCAGATTGTTCAGGGTGATTACTGTGTTGCATGTTTCTTATGAATTTCCTTTAATGCAGAGACTCTCAAATAATGCAGAGACTCTCAAACTGGTTTGGCAAACCAGCTTCTGATTGTTCTGAAATAGGAAAATATAACAAAGAGAACTATAATACTAAATATATACTGTATGATGTGAAGATGGTTTTCCAGAAAGTCAAAACAGAAAATCCAGAGCAGAATAGCAAAAAATGTTCCTGAAAGTGCCGCACTGAAGTTACGCCATATTCCAATTTTGAGCAGGTAGCCCAATAGAGTTCCCATAAGAGGTCCTGTTCCTGGAAGTGGTGCCATGACAAAGAGAAAGATGCCGATCCATCCATATTTCTCAATTTTCTTTCTGTTCTTATCAGCACTGCACATCATCCTGTTTGAGATACGGACAATCCATCTGACTTTTATGTAATTGGTGAGGGATAGAACAAACAGGGAATAGGCAACAGAGGTAAGCTGAGCTTCAAGAAGAAAATTGTATATCAGCGTCTGGATAAATCCCATCTTGTTCATAATACATAGCCCGATAGCAGCAGCCCGCCCGCCAAAGGTATGGGCAAAAAATACAAGCGTTAAAGTTCTGGCTTTCAGAGGGTCTGTAAATAGGTAATAAGCTATTAAAAGGATAAGAAGGAGAGAGAGAACAATACCTGTCCAGAGAACTCTACCTTCTGAGGTTTTGTATAATTTGAGCTGTTTTGAATCTGTTTTCAGAATTACCATCCATATTTAAGAGTTAATGTTATTTTTTATTCTGATTTTATGGAGATCAATAATAGAAGGCACCATGAAAAGTCAAGCCAAAAGCATTTTTGTATCAATTATTAATTTCACATTAAGCATCAGCATAGGTTACTATGTTTGACCATTTTTATTGTTTTACCCCTATCCATTAATATTTTTTCATAATAGATAGCGCTGCCCTGATTCCATCTGCGGCGCTGGAGATAATCCCACCAGAGTGGCCACTGCCCTCCCCTGCCATATAGAGATTGTCAAAGCCAGTGCAGCATCCGCTCTTTTCACGCACAACTGAGACAGGTGAAGAGCTCTTGCTCTCAAGCCCCATTATCAAACCTCTCTCAAACCCTCTTAATTTACGGCAGAACTCCTTCAGACCCTGCCGGAGAGCAGCACTCACCTCCACAGGGAGCAGCTCCCATAGTGGAGCCAACTTTAACCCCAAAGGGTAACTTGACTCCAGAGAGTTGGCAGATAGAGCGCTAAAGGATTGAGAAGAGCGTTGCTGCAATCTGTTATCAATAAAATCCTCTATTGTGCAAACTGGAGCTGCATAGCCACTGGAATAGCTATAAAAATAGTGTTCAAGCGACTCCAGCCACTCCAGTGACTCTTCTGCTGTAACCTCCTTTGAGAGCAACCTGTTGAGGTTGACTCCTGCCACGCATGCAGAGTTGGCAAACTTCTCGTTTCTCTGATAACGGCTCATACCATTTACAATATTGGCAGTTTCATAGGCGGTTGAAGGGACAATAACCCCACCTGGGCACATGCAGAAGGTGTAGACAGGAAGCTTTCCATCACCTTTGGAGGTGAGACGATATTCGGCAGCTTTAACCCCTGGCAATGATTTTCTGCCCCACTGTGCAATGTTGATAAGCTCCTGCGGATGCTCCACACGGCACCCTATAGCAAAACTCTTGGATCTGAACCGAACCCCTTTTGCCATAAGCATCCGGTAGGTATCGTAGGCAGAGTGGCCAGAGGCAATAACAACCTCATCTGCCTCAATCTCACAGTAATAGTTGAACTCTTCTGAAGATTTAATAGAGCTAATATCGACTGCTGCTTGAGCCATATTACTCTTTTCTGACTCCTCAGATCTTGCTGAAGAGAGAGAGACGCATGCCACTCTTCTATTTTTAATCTTAAGATCCACAACCATTGTCTCAAAGAGCATGGTACCGCCAATATTAATAAAAGCATCTCTGAGTTTTTTAACAATCTGCTTGAGGTGATCGCTTCCAAGATGAGGGTGTGCCATGTAGAGTATCTCTTCCGGGGCTCCTGCCTGAACATAACTTGAGAGGACAAACTCTCTCTCTTTGCTGATATGTTTGCTTCTAGAGGTGAGCTTGCCGTCAGAAAAGGTTCCTGCTCCACCCTCCCCGAAAGCATAGTTGGCATAAGGGTTGAATCTGCCAGTTGTCTCAAACTCCTTGATTGATGCAGCCCGTTCTTTTACCCTTGCCCCCCTCTCAACAAGAGTTGTCTTAAATCCAGCCATCTGTAACAGATAGGCTGCAAAAAATCCGGCAGGGCCACTGCCAACAACCAGAACTTTCTGATCTCTTTTACGATACTCAATACCAAGCAGAGAGTGGCAGTAGGAGGCATCAAAAGCAGATTTACAGTATGGAATATGAGAATATCCGGTCGCATCTCTCTCTGATCTCACTGCCCCGCCATCTTGAATTCCATTTGAGCTATTTTCAATACAATTGGATATCACTCCAACCCGGATGAGCCAGTGGATATCGTTTTTTTTCCTTGCATCAAGGCTTTTGTGCAGAATCTGAAACGTAAACTCTTCACAACTTATCTTCAGATCTCTTCTTATGCCCTCTCTGATCTGATTATCATCATAGTCTGTGGGCAGCTTCAATGAAATCTCAATGTATCCCATATTGTTTTGAATCCTTGATTGATCTATAATAGAGCCGTCTGAAATATAGCAGCCTGAAGGCAAGTTATAAACGCAAAACTTTTTATGATCAGATCTGTTCCCAAAAAGCTTCTCAATGCACAGAGGCTCTAAAATTCATGAATAAAATAGAAAAAAAACGGCTTAATCAGACTCATAGTATCATATTTATTCTAACAAGTCTTGACTTTGCTGAAGAAACATAAATATATGATGCCTCATTACACCACTCTCCACTATTCTTATCAATCTGATATAGGAAAAGATTCAGTATGAAGAGCATGGATAAAAGACTCAGTAAGCCAAGACTCAGCAGAAGCATAACAATAAATATGTTACTTGTGATCCTCCTATCGGCAAGTATCATGGGAGCTGTGCAGATACATGGTGAATATTCCAAGCTTCAGCAAGAGTTAGAGAGAATGAAGGAGAAATCTCTCTACTCATATAATGACCTTCTTAAGACAGAATTGAACAAAGTGATATCTCATATTGAGTACCAGAGATCTCTTTTGAACCCTCGATTAAATCAATCCATTAAAGAGAGGGTGTATGAAGCTCATGCAGTTGCCACAAACATATTCAATCAGTACAATAAAATCAGAAGTGTGGATGAGATAGAGAAGATGATAAAAGATGCCCTGCGTCCCATAAGGTTCAACCAGGGACGTGGTTACTATTTTGCCTTTGATTTAGATGGGATTGAGGAGCTGTTTGCTGATAAGCCTGAAATGGAGGGCAAAGATATGCTTGTTGTTCAGGGTGCCAAGGGAGAGTATGTTGTAAGAGATATGCTTGATATTGTGAATAGAAAACAAGAGGGTTTTTATCAATATACCTGGACAAGACCAAAAAAAGATGGCCACTTTGTAAAAACAGCATATGTGAAGCTGTTTGAGCCTCTTGGGTGGGTTCTTGGTACAGGTGAGTATATGAAGGATGTTGAAGAAGATATTCAGAGGGAGGTTATACATTTTATTGAACAGATCAGATTCAGCAAAGAGGGCTATATATTTGCAGGTCAATGGGATGGTATCTCCTTAAGTGGGCCAGCAAAAGGGAAAAATATGTTGGATATTACAGACAGCCGCGGTATCAAGATTGTTGAACAGATGGTTCGTATATCAAAAGAGGGCAGTGGCTACATTGAGTATGTGATGCCAGGAATTGAAGAGAAGAGAGCTGCTCCCAAATTGAGCTATGTTGTCGGAATACCACAGTGGCAGTGGTACATTGGAGCTGGAGTATATATTGATGAGATCGAAGCATCCATTGAGCAGAAGAGAATAGAGATGAAAGATGAGATCATTGGCCATCTGATCAGGATTGCTCTGGGTCTGGGAGTGCTTATCTTTTTTACATCACTTGTGGCACTCTATATCTCAAGAAAGGCAAGAGTGAACCTGGATGCATTTACAGGGTTCTTTGAAAAAGCAAATTTTGAACTTATGGAGATCAATGCAGAGAAGATGGATTTTGCTGAACTGGAGAATCTGGCTCTCTCAGCAAATGAGATGGTCAAATCTTGCAAAAAAGCAGAAGAGGAACGTGAAGTATTGCAAAGACAACTAATAGAGGCGCAGAAGATGGACTCTATCGGGCGTCTTGCAGGTGGCGTGGCTCATGATTTCAACAACATGCTCTCTGTGATTCTTGGCTACGCTGAACTGGCAATATGTCAGGTGGAGCCTGACCATCCGCTCTATAGACCTCTTACTCAGATACACAGTGCTGCTGAACGTTCCTCCAATCTTACACGCCAGCTTCTTGCATTTGCACGTAAACAGCCAACCATACCCAAGGTGATTGACCTGAACAGAACCGTAGAAGGGATGCTCAAGATGCTCCAGCGCCTTATTGGAGAGGAGATTGATCTGATCTGGCTGCCTGATGCAGAACTCTGGCAGACTAAAATAGATCCGTCTCAGATAGATCAGATCATGGCAAATCTCTGCATCAATGCCCGTGATGCCATAGCAGGTGTTGGTAAGGTGATTATAGAGACAAAAAATATCAGCTTTGATCAGAGATACTGTGCTGCTCACGCTCAGTTTATCCCTGGCGAATATACCTCAATAGTTGTAAGTGACGATGGATCAGGTATGGATAGAGAGACTCTCAATAAGATATTCGAGCCTTTTTTTACAACTAAAGGGGTTGGTGAAGGTACAGGTCTTGGGCTTGCAACTGTTTACGGCATCGTAAAACAGAACAACGGGTTCATCAACGCCTACAGCGAACAGAATAAAGGTACCAGCTTCAATATATATCTGCCAAGGCATTCGGGTCAGAAGGAGAGGAGTCCCCAAATAAGAAGCATTAAATCAGGATGACCAAAATCATGTCAATCAACTCTGTTTCCAATAGTAATAACATTACAGATATAGATATTGTAAGTATCAGATCCCGGCTCCGCAGCAGTGGGAATCTGTTTGTCATAGGGCTCACCGGAGGCATTGCAAGCGGTAAAACCACTGTGGCAGAGATGTTGAAAAATCTTGGTGCCACCATTATTGACTTTGATATTCTGGCAAGAAACGTGGTGGAGCCTGGTACCCGTGGACTTGCAGATATTGTTGCAAGCTTTGGATCTGAAATCCTTGATAACATGGGATCTCTGGATAGAAAAGCACTTTCCAGAGTTGTTTTTCGAGATGCCAACAGAAGAAGAGAGCTTGAGAGACTTCTCCATCCGGCAATCTTTCAAGCCTTTTGTGAAGAGGTCAAAGCCATTTCAGAGGATGGAAAAAATCCCATTATTATTGCTGTGATTCCACTTCTGATTGAGATGAACCTCCAACAGCTCTTTGAGAAGCTGATTGTTGTTCATCTCTCTTCTGCGATTCAACTTCAGCGGCTTATGGAGCGAGATCACATTGACGCTGATCAGGCATCTGAAATGGTCAGGTCTCAACTGCCAATTGAACAAAAAGTGGCATATGCCGATTTTCTGGTGGACAACTCAAGTGATCTTAAAAAGACAAATCAACAGGTGAAGAAGCTATGGAAGATTATCAACAGCTTACTTGGAAGATAAGGTATCTGATTAATAACAACAGAAAACAGTGCAATCTGAATCCATTCCATGTGATGAAAAATTTCAGGATACGTTATAAGCTGCTCTCTATCTACTCTGCAATCTTCATTGTCATCATTGGACTTTCAAGCCTGATCCTATACGCTGTCGTAAAATCAACTGTTGAGCAGAATATTGAGAACGAACTTAAAAACTCAACAACCTCAATTTTGAATAGTGTCAGGACTGCCGTTTCTGTATCCATTAAAAACCATATGAGGGCAACAGCAGAAAAAAATTATGAGATCATCCAGCACCTCTATGACCTTCAGCAAAGGGGGCAGATCTCCCTTGAAGAGGCAAAGGCAAGAGCTGTAGATATTATACTCTGTCAAAAGGTCGGAACCACAGGCTATCTCTGTATTCTTGATGGAAAGGGAAGGTTATTAAAACATCCGAAAAAGTCATTAGAGGGGCTCGATATCTCTGACCATAAGTTTGTACAGCAGATGATTGCCAGAAAAAAAGGGTATATTGAGTACTACTGGAAAAATCCAGATGAACCGTTCCCTATGGCAAAAGCGATGTACATAAACTATTTTCAACCCTGGGACTGGCTCATTACCGTATCCTCCTATCGGAAAGAGTTTGCAACATTAGTGGATATAAACGATTTTAAAGAGAGTATTTTAAGCCAGAGGTTCGGAAAAACAGGTTACTCTTATGTTATGGATATGAAGGGAAATATTATTATTCACCCGGAACTTGAGGGGAGCAATGTTTTTACTGATAAAAGGTTCTCGTCAAGTTTCTATCAGCAGATGCTTGAAACAGAGAACGGGAAACTGATCTATGCCTGGAAAAATCCCAATGATGAGCATCTCAGAGAAAAGCTTGTAATCTTTAATGTCATTCCAGAGTATGAATGGATTGTGGCCTCGGCAGGCTATCTTGATGAATTTTACACCCCCCTCAGACTGATCAGAAACATCATCGCCATGATGGGATTTGCCTCTTTAATCATCTTTATTCCAGTCACATTCCTGTTGAGTGCAACAATTACAAAGCCTCTGCGCGAACTTATGAACCGGTTCAACCAGGAGATCAGCCACGGCTTTTCCAACCGGATTGTCAGCATGAACTCCCAGGATGAGGTGGGAGAACTTGCCTCTTACTACAATACATTTATGGAGAAACTTGAAAAGTATAACAGAACTCTTCAGGCTGAGATCCGCGAAAGAAAACTTGCACAGGAGGCTCTTGAACTGAGTGAAGAGAGGTATAGATCCGTGATGGAGGCCACTCCTGATCCCATTATTGTTTACAATATGGATGGGGAGGTTACCTATCTGAACCCCTCTTTTACCCGTATTTTCGGTTACACAATTGAGGAGAGTCTTGGCCATAAAATGGACCACTTTATCCCGGGAGATCAATGGAAAGAGGCCATGAACGCTATTGCCAAGGTGTTAAAAGGAGAGGCTGTCTCTATTTCAGAGACAAGAAGAAGATCCAAATCAGGAAAACTCATTGATGTCAGTATCAGGGGCTCTGTGTACAGAGATAAGGATGGAGTACCAGTTGGAAGCGTGGTGACCCATCGGGATATCTCCGAAGTGAAATTTCTTGAAAAGAGCATCATGGAGACTGGCGAGAAGGAGAGGCAGAAGATAGGAAATGATCTTCATGACGATCTTTGTCCCCACCTTATCGGGATTGAGGGGTTGACTAAAGTGTTGAAACGGAAGGTGCAGGGCTACTCTGATGATGCAGGTACCCTCTCTGACAAGATTACAGAACTCATAAAAGAGGCCATCTCCAAAACCCGACGTCTGGCAAGGGGGCTCTGTCCAGCCTATTTTGATTATGGACTGGAGTCATCCTTACGGGAACTTGTTGCCAATACAAAACTTCTGCACCAGGTGGGGTGCATACTTGAATGCAAAGAGACAGTTGATATCCACGACCCCATGATCGTCACAAACCTGTACCATATAGCAGGAGAGGCGGTACAAAATGCGATCCGACATGGCAAGGCAGATCAGATTATTATTAAACTTGACATTAAGAGTGATAAGATCAGCCTCTCTATCCATGATAACGGCATCGGCATGGATAGCTCAATAGAGGCCAATGGAATGGGGACACGGATCATGACCTACAGGGCCAAGCTTGTGGGGGCATCATTCTCAATTCAGTCTGTTAAAGGTGATGGTACTACAGTTCTGCTCACATTGCCATCATCCTCTGTCTCTGCTTGAGCAATATAATAATCTTGTTGAAGCGTGAAAGAGGAGAGAAAATCCATAGGAGCGCCTGAAATAGGATCTGTAAACTCAAGGCGATGAGCCAGTAACTGCAAAGGGTGGTCAAAATCCTGCAAAGAGTCTGGCAGAAGTTCAGGATAAAAATGGTCATTGATAATCGGGCAACCCACAGAACTCAAATGGAGACGCAGCTGATGTTTCTTGCCTGTTTCTGGAAAGAGCCGCAACAGCGCAGCATCACCTTTAACATCAAGAATCTCTACCCTTGTGGTGGAGTTTACTGCTCCATCTTCGTCAATTCTCATCCTGAACCATGGGTCACCTTTAACAACTCTGTTTTCGATGATCAACTGGCCATTCTTAGTGAGTAAATTACCACTCTTAATTATATCTCTCACTCTTTTAACCAGGAAGTTTCGGGATGTGACAGGCCATAGTACTTCGCCCTTCCTCTCTGCTGGCCAGTGAGTCAAAGCCATGTAGGTTTTTCTGATTTTGCCATCCATGAAGAGCTTCTGGTAGATCCCCCGGCTGCTCTTCTCAACTGAAAAGAGAACCACACCAGCTGTCTCCCGGTCAATGCGATGTACAGGTACCAGATCTGAAATTCCTGTTGTAGTCTTCAGACGGTTTAAAAGAGTGTGGTTCACATATGACCCGCCAGGAGTTACAGGGAGAAAATGTGGTTTATCTGCAACAAGAAGATGGCTATTTTGAAATATGATTGACTCTTTGAATGGGATAACAGGTTCTGAAACAACCTCTCTGAAATAGTAAATCTTACTATGGGGAAGAGAGCAGCTTTCCAGGGTGATTGGTTTTTTATCGCCATCTAGCACCTTGCCCTGTTCAATTCTTTTTCTCCATACATCCTTGGAGATCTGGGGAAATCTGATAGAGAGGAAATCTATCACAAGAGGGAGATGACCCGTAGTAAATTCAGGAAGAGTTACCACAGATGGATAGTTTGATATTGACATCTCAGTCTCCTTCTTATTTTTCTGCAAAACGTGAACTCCCAATGCCAAACCATTTTGGCTTTAAAAAAAGTTAGCAGATACTTGTAATATGCCAACATGTACCTGCTAGAGCAAAATCCATATCCTAAGGTTCTACGACCTAAATGCTATATTATAATATTATGGATAATAAATGTTGTATTTTATAAAAAAATAGGGTACGAATTCTTTAAAAGAGAGGCAAAGCCTTAAGATGTTCTGATAAAAAGTATGATCCAGAGAGCTTTACACTCTTTCACCTGTTCACTTAACTGCCGTTGTTTTGGAAATCGCCACTTTACAAGTTGTAAATTATAAAATCCCTGAAGTTTTTCGTCATCTGTGTCTGACAAACAATAAATGCCAAATAAGGAGGTATATGCTATGGTCAGTCTTGATTTTCTTGCACAGTCTGAAGTTTTCAAAGGATTGAACAGCAAGCAGCTTGAGGAAATTAGAAAATATTGTGACATAAAAGAGTTCAGAGAGGAAGATGTAATATTTTCTGAAGGAGAAGAGGCAACACATCTGTGCATTGTATTGGAGGGACAGGTTGATCTGCGCTTCGATCTTCCCGGAAATCCTACATCAGATAAGAATACGATATCTTCCGTACCTGAAGGTCAGGCTTTTTTATGGTCCGGTCTGGTTCCACCCCATAAAGCCAGGCTCTCATCATACTGCGCCTCAAGATACTGTAAGATCATCAAAGTTGACAGAGTGAGTCTCATCACTCTATTTGAGAAAGATACAAAGGCTGGCTATGTGATGATGTCAAATATTGCGGGAATTGTTGCCAGACGCTTTTACAGCTTGCAGGATGAGATTGTCAAACGTAGCGGATATGAAGCCATGTTCAGCTGGTAAGAGAAGCCAAGCTATCTATTTCCAGTTTCATCTTCAGGTGCTGCCTATTACGAAAGGCTAATAAATACAATAAGTTTATAAGGGCTAACCACTTGAGTGGATAGCCCTTATGATAAAAACTCTCTACTGAATATCTTAAGGAAAGGCGATCACATGTGGGAGAGCCTTGATAAAATGCTGACGAAGACTGTAAGTGTAAGCCCCCTGCCCAGGAATCATCAGCAGATCTCCCTCCTGGATACCTTTCCCCCAGTAGCTGTAACCCCATAAATCATGTGGAGTGCAAAGAGAACCCGATATAAGGCACCTCTTCTCAACAGGTGCAGGACGGGAGATGTTCAATATCGGGCAGTAGTCTGTCTCAAAACGCTCCCACCCGATGGCATTTGTACCACCATCTGTGATCACCAGATCGTCATATTTCTTATCAACCACCTTCAGTATAATGTGCATACTGTCATTGCATATCCATCTTCCAGGTTCAAAACAGATTCTGCATGATATCTGATTGTGAATATTCTCACTAATAGCACCACTTAGTTCAACAGCAAATGTCTCAATAGGTGTGGATGGGTTTAGGTAGTGGGGAGATACTGACAGCTGAGTGCCATTGAGATATGGATCATCTCTTGTATCTGACTTCCTATCTGCATATTCATCTGTTTTTTCCACCATAGCAGAAGAGTTCATACTCAAAGCTTTGCTCAACATACCCTGCGGGGTTCCAGCAGGTTGCAGCCACTCCCCCTGTTCAGGCCAGTACCCGCCACCGATATCAATGAATGTTATCATCTCCTGCTGGGCTGGTGTAAGGGTTGCAATGACAGCTCCAAGCTCATGAATAAAGGCAATCTGCCGTTCAGGTCCCATATTCCAGCTGGAGTGAAACTGGAGCCCCTGAAGCCTGATATGGCTATATCTTTCTGACTCTTGAATGAATTTCTTTAAATCCTGGCTGAGTATGCCAAATTTTCTCCACAAACCGTGAGGCTCTGTTGTAAGCCTCACGCCTGTCCTGATCACTTTTCCCAGAAGAGCTGCCCTTTTTTCAAGACGTTTCATCTCTGTGAAGCTGTCCATCAGTACCACAACTCTTTCATGGTGGGCAATGGCAAGATCCAGCTCCTGTACTGTTTTTCCAGGGCCGCTGAACACAATATCCTCAGCACCGAGTTCTAACGCCGTCTGAAGTTCAACACCACTTGAGACATCCAGACCAAATCCGCATCCAAGGATGGTTCTTGAGATATCTGGCAAGTTATTGCTCTTCATCGCAAAGTAGAATCCAGTATCTGGCAGATGGCTCTGAAATGTACGCCTGAACATTTTTGCTCTGGATATGATAGCACCTGGTTCAAACAGATAACAGGGGGTCAGATGTCCACCTATGTTATGTATGAACTGTCTCCCCTTTATAAAATTAGCTTCAACAAAATCAAGCAGCTCCTTATGCGGCAGCATGGCTGTAGCCTGATTAAGGATATTCTGAATCTGCTCAACCGTCTGGCGCTTCTCTTCCGGTGACTCAAACATTGTCAGCCTCGCTTTCTGGTGTAGTAACACTCTCTCCCTTAAGGGGGGGTTATATTATCTCTATATCTAACAGAGATAATAGATAGAGACACTGCTCCTTACAGGAGATACCTTTACAAGGTTTAAAAATAATGTGGCCAAGATTCCAGGAGTCATAATCATAAGGTGGTAACAAAATGGTGTGGCCTGGCCCATGTTTGATCAAGATATCCTTGACACGCGAGTCTGCCTTAACTTTATAGGTATCAATTGAGTTGAGCACTCCTGATTTATGGGCATGAATCCGCAGTCCGGCAAGAGGCTCAGAAATGGCAGCACAATTAAAAGATAACTCTTTTCCTCCTGCAAAATCAAGGGCCAATTTCAGAATATCAATATTCATGGCCTTCTGGATAAGCCATGGAAGACAGTCCCCTCCTGGCCTTGGGGCCATCTCAAGCAGAGATATACTAGTGTCAGTAACAATAAAATCAAGCATACAGATCCCCCCTGTTACACCAAGCACAGACGCGGCTTTAGAGATCAGATTGATAAAATTATCTTCTGAAAAATTTCCTGATGGGAAATCGACCACCTCATATGCCATTATGGTACCAAAAACAGAAACCGGAGAGTGTATTTTACGCGTAAACCTGATTGGAATAACCTTATTTTGCTCAACTGGCTGCTCTTTATCAGGTATTGGGTTAACTATGAAATCACAACTGTACTCTGTCCCCTCAACAAAGGTTTCGATTATAATATCAGGCGATTGCTGGGGAGAACGTATGATCTTATATGCAGCTTCGCACTCCTTTGCACTATTACATTTGAAAACCCTTTCACTGCCACTGCTGTCAACAGGCTTGAGCACACACGGTAAACCATGTTTTTCAAAAAAACAGAGCGCCTGGCCTGATGAACTCACCTTTGCATACTCTGGAGTCTCAATGCCATCTGCATGCCATAATGCCCTTGTACGGGATTTGTCCCGACAGGCCAGAATCGCATCAATAGATGGGTATGGCAGATCAAATGCAGAGGCAATATGGGAGGTAAGAGCCATTGATTCACAGTCAAAACAGGCAACACCATTTAATGTTATGCCATAGAGCTGAATATGGTTACGCAGATTACTGATGACTCTCTCAGGAGGGTTAAGCTCGCACAGCAGCTCCTCATCTGCCTCCGGTTGCTCTTCAGCTGCTCTGTGACGGATAGCAGGGTCAGTAAGAAAAAGGAGCGCTCTGGCAGGAGATTTCTGACGCAGCAGATCAATGTAGTCTGATGTTGTTCCCACAACCAGAGTTCTTTGGTGTTGCATTGAAGATAGATCCTTTTTTAAACCATTCAGAGGTATATTGTTTTTAACCGTTCAGAGTTTTATATGAAAGTCTAGGGATACAAACTGGTTGGTACCCGTAGAGACGCAAGATCTTGCGTCTCTACATGCGTCTCTACAACTTTCATGCTTTGTTGTGCCTGTCAGGGCATGGCTGTTATATTGATTTTATAAAGTGCTCTTGGTGTCAGATGGAACCTCTCCTTCCAGCCGAAATCCCCGCACAGGAAGTCAAGGTATTCCACCTTTTGGGCACATGCCCACTCCATATGGTGCAGGTTGATAAGTTTGGCAATTCCCGGAAAATTTTTACTGGTTCCTCCGGCAAGCATGGTGCAGCTGTTATTCCACATGGCACCCATATCCACAGCAGCCACCTCACCACCAACAAGCACTGTAACCACTCTGAGCATCCCATGCTCATTAAGAGAGCGTGTAAGCTCTATAAATGAGTTTAAGAATCTTGGATCATTGAAATAACCATCTTCCCCGAAGTTGCTTATATTGAGCTGGAAGAGAGCGTCAACATCTTCCAGTTTATTGTATCTGAAAGAGATCCCTGCTCTCTCTATTGCTCTCACTTCCGACAGAATTTTTTTTCTGGATTTCCCTGCAAATGCACCAAGATAGTTCTCATAGCTGTACCCATGTTGCTCTGGATAAAAGAGATAACCAGTCTCATCAACTGTACATCCTGAGGAGAACTTTGACGGGATATTTTCCAAAGACTTTTCACACAGATAGCGGATATCTGCACTGCCTGGCACAGCACAGAGCATCTCCTCCATGACACTACTGTTTTGAGCAACTATCTTGTTCTGCTCCATCCAGGTTCTTTTTTTCCAGACCTCTCCTGGGAAAAAAGCAAAATTGCAGATCTGATTGGGCTGAGAGGTTTCAATGATTTTACACAGAGCAAGCAAGCCATTGACTCTTCCACTATCTTCATGGACAATAAAGAAGTTCTCTCGGCCATACAGCTGTGAGAAGATATCTCTGATATGCCAAAGATCAAAGAGAGACTCAACCGGGTAGTAGCTCTGCCATAGAGAGGCACACTCATCCAGATCTTTCACAATACGGATGGCTGACATACTCCTATTTCCTGTAGGTTACGTTGATCAGAGCATCACTTCCACCAAAATAACCCATGGCAAAATTTTTCACAATTTCAGGGTCATAAGGTTTACAACTGAACACATCCAGATAGGTGGTGTTGGTCAGATTTGCAAAATGGGCTGAAATAAGAGATGTCTCAATCAACTGCACCATTGAAAAGCCAGCCACTTTTTCATCTTCACCAAAATGGACAACCTGAGTATCTCCAAACCGCTTCATCTCAATCAGATTACATAGCTCCTTGACAAACTGTCGGATATGATCCGCATCACGGATTTTCTGAGGATCACAGCCATATATATCAATAGAAGAGGCAATGCCCCACATATCTTCAACAGGATCAATCTTTTTAATTGGTATGATTCCCATGTGGATCTCCTTTTTGTATTATTTTTTTGTTGATAATTGACATTTTACATGATAATCGCCACACGTTCTGACAATGGTCATTATTTTTCAACTAACAGACAATATCCTTCAAAATATGGATCTGTAAAAAGCACCTAAATTCTCTGGCTCAAGGAGTAGTTAAAATAAATAGATCATCAGATTCTATGAGCAGATGGCACAAAGCATCTTTAGTGCCATCTTATTATAAAAAACCATATCATTTTGATTTGATTTATAATTTATTTTTTTCATGAAAAGATCGTCCTTGACAGATTCAATAAAACAGTATTTAAATTCCTTTTTTAAGTCTATATTTGGAGGAATAGATCTTTTATAGTAAAAAAATACTTCTTTTAGAGGACTTAAACAGCTTTCTTTATAAAAAAAGACAAAATTACTATAGATAACAGCTTTTTTTAGGTAAATTTTTTCTGCTATATCTCTCTTTTTACCAGAAATCAGCCTTTATTTTGGTAGATGAGTCATATTATCTCAAACAAAAAGAGTACAAAAATACCAATTAAAGCAATAACTCTGCTTTGATATCTCTTTTACATCTGGAAAAAATATATTTAATATTATGCCAAAAAAATGGAAACTCCTATACTATTAAATTATGCCGCCACACTCTTCTGGAGCAGAATGTTTTACAAACAGAACGTTTTTATCAAGTCCTATCTACAGATTCTGACACTGCTGTTTATTTTACCTCTTTACAGCCAGGCTGAAGAGAGAGCGCTACTTGATCTTGACCTGCAAAGTCTTATGAAGATTCAGATCACCTCAGCAGGGCGCAAAGAACAGAATATTGCTGATGTTCCTGCAGCAGTTTATGTTATTGATCAGAAAGATATTGAAAAATCAGGAGCCACCTCCATCCCGGAACTCCTCAGGGTGGTTCCAGGTCTTCAGGTGGCAAGGATAAGCTCCAGCAAATGGGCTATATCCTCAAGAGGTTTTAACGGGATTTTTGCCAACAAGCTGCTTGTTCAGATTGACGGCCGCAGCGTTTATACTCCAAGTGATGGTGGCGTCTATTGGGATGTACAGAATGTTATACTTGAAGATATTGATCGAATCGAAGTGATCCGTGGACCTGGAGCAACCCTCTGGGGAGCCAATGCGGTAAATGGGGTGATCAACATAATAACCAGGCAAGCTTCAGATACCCAGGGTACTCTTATCAGCGTTGGAGCCGGAAACCAGGAACAGGGGATGGCAACTTACCGATATGGAACTAAACTCAACGAAAACAGTTACGGCCGTTTTTATATCAGTCGGCATGACCAGAGTCCATTTCAATTTTCAGCAGATAAAACTGATGCACATGATGAGTGGCAGATGGTCAACAGTGGTTTCAGGCTGGATGGAGATGTGGGAGCCGAAGATGGCTGGACAGTTCAAGGAGATCTCTACCACGGAGAGAACAGTCAGCGGGTAGACACGCTATGGACTCCATACCCTCCATATCTGAATCAGGTTGATGATGTGGTGAATAGTGCCGGAGGCAATCTGCTTGCCCGCTGGCAACGCCGATTTTCTGATAAGAACTCCTGGACACTTCAGGCATATTATGATTTTACAGATCGTGATGAGATATATCTTGGACAGACCATGCACACTTTTGACATCGATTTTCAGAACCGTCTCCAGCTCAACGATGGACACGACATGGTCTGGGGTCTTGGTTATCGATTGAACCAGGATCACTTCAACAACACCTATCAGATTGAACTGACACCTGACAGCAGAACAGATCGCATATTAAGTACATTTTTCCAGGATGAGATCACCCTGTTTGAAGAGATACTCTGGCTCACAGCAGGTTCAAAATTTGAGTATAATGAATGTACTGGCTATGAGGTACAGCCCAATCTGCGCCTTCTCTGGAAACCTGAAAAGAGACACTCCATATGGACATCAGTTGCACGGGCAATAAGAACACCGTTTCGCCATGAAGATAGCGGCAGAGTTACAACTCTGATTATACATGAGCCGACCTTTTCCAACATCTCAATCTTTGGCAGCCCAGATTTTGATGCAGAGCATATGGTTGCATATGAAATGGGGTACCGCTATGGCTCAGCATCCAACTTCTCCATTGATAGTGCTATCTATTACAATATATATAGAGATCTGCAATCTTACTACCAGGAGTCAGAGCTGTCACAGATCTATTTTGTCAATGGAATGGATGGCCGCAGTTACGGTCTGGAAATAACGGCAGCATGGACTCCCAAGGATTGGATAAATACTGAGCTGAGCTACAGCTGCATTGAGATCAGAATGGATGCTCAAAACGATCAGAATTTCTATGTTGAAGAGACAGCAGAGGGGTCAACCCCACAGCACCAGATCTCTCTCATGGCTAACATGAGCCTTGGCCATAACCTATATCTCAATCTTGGGGGCAGTTATACAGGTGCACTCAAAGCTGCCGGTACAATGGCTGCAGAGCACAGAATCGTCGTCGATGACTATTTCAATCTGAATGCCAATATCAAATGGAGACTCAATAAAGAGTTGGAGATAGCTTTAGTTGGAGAGAATCTTCTTGAGAGCAGCCACCTGGAATTTATTCAGGAATATTTTACATCACCAATTGAGATTGAGCGCAGCTTTTACACAAAGCTAACCTGGAAATTCTAAGAAGAGAGAGTCATTGATAAAACTGCACTACCATATTCTAAAGAAGAGAGAGTCATTGATCAGACTGCACTACTATATAGTCACAATAATTCTGCTACTATGCTGTACCCCATCTACAGATAACGCTGCAGAGACACCCTCAGAATATCAGATCAAGGCAGCCTACCTCTATAATTTTGCCAAGTTCATCAGGTGGCCCGAAAGTGCCTTCAGCGACCAGAGTCAACCTCTGGTAATCGGAATTCTGGGAGAAAACTATTTTGATGGAGAGCTAAATCCGCTCAATTCAAGAAGTGTGCACAGCAGACCAATTGAAATCAGATATTTCAGAACCTTAAAAGAGGTAGAAACTTGCCACATGCTTTATATCAGCACTTATGAATATACCGAGAGAGCGTCGATTCTGAAGGGGCTCCAAAACAGACCTGTAGTAACAGTTGGGGAGAGTCCACAGTTCGCAGATAGCGGTGGGGTAATTCAATTTGTCATGATCCAGAGGCGTTTACGTTTCATAATAAACCTGGATGCCGCAAAAAACCATCAGATTCAGATTGACTCACAGCTGCTCTCTCTGGCAACTGAAGTTCTGGAGGCAGCCAGATGAATCGACGTTTTCGCAACCTGCCTCTGAGATATAAACTGAACACCATTATTTTGAGCGTATGCTCTTTCACACTCCTGCTCACATTTGCCATAGCCTATACCAGTCAGTGGTTTCTCTATAAACGCACTGCTCTGGAGGAGCTGCAAAGCCTGTCAGAGATTATCAGCGATAACAGTACAGCAGCACTTCTCTTCCAGGATCATGAGGCTCTTAACCGGAACCTCCGTTCACTTGCAAGAAAATCATCAATCCTGCAAGCAGCCATATACCAGCCTGATGGCTCCCCTGTGGTAACATTTTCTAAAGAGAGCCCACAGAATATTCACCAGCCACTTATGGAGAATGGTGAGTTAAAACAGAAGGGATACCTGATTGACAATAAACATATTGCTATTCTCAATCCCATTATCCTGGATAAAGAAGAGGTGGGATTCATCTACTTGCAGTACAGCATGGAACAGATATACAATCTTCTGCTTGAATCTGCTGGGCATCTGCTGCTCATAGTCAGCGGAGGGCTCATAGTTGCAATACTTCTTGCAAACCATCTTCAGAAGATAATTACCCATCCTGTCAGAGAGCTGGCTACTGCAATACAACAGGTTTCAAAAGAGAAAAACTACTCTCTGAGAGTTGAACAGAGCAGTAAGGACGAATTGGGTCTGTTAGCTGCTGGTTTCAACAATATGCTACGCCAGATCCAGCTACGTGATGAAAAGATGGAAGAGCAGATACGTGACCGGACGGCAAAGTTGCAGCAGAGCATGGACAAAGCCATCGTTCTGGCAGAGAGGGCCCAGGCTGCCAGCAGAGCCAAATCACAGTTTCTGGCCAATATGAGTCATGAGATCCGAACTCCGATGAACGGAGTCCTTGGTATGACAGAGATGTTTTTAGATACTTCTCTTACATCAGAGCAGAAGAGTTACATCAAAATCATCAGATCATCAGGAGAATCTCTGCTTGCCATCATCAACGATATACTTGATTTTTCCAAGATTGAAGCAGGAAAGCTTAAAATTGAAACAATAAACTTCAACCTGACTGAATTGGTGGAGGATGTAGCTCAGATGGTAGCCCACCTTGCCCATGAAAAAATGGTTGAACTGATTATTGATCTGGATGACAACATCCACAATGGTGTTAGTTCTGATCCTATCAGAATCAGGCAGATTCTGACAAATCTCATCTCTAACGCCATCAAGTTCACCGACCATGGAGAGATATGCGTTAAAGTTGAGACACTCAAGGAGAGCAGCCAGTGGGTACAGGTACGTTTTCTGGTACGGGATACAGGAATCGGCATGACATCTCAAGAGCAGGAGAGGCTTTTTGAGCCATTCACCCAGGCAGATGAATCTACAACTCGAAAATATGGGGGCAGTGGACTGGGGCTTGCGATTTCCAGAAAGCTGGTAGCTCTTATGGATGGTCAGATCAGCTGCGCCAGCCAGCCTGGAGAGGGGGCAGAATTCTGGTTCGATCTGACACTCAGAAAGAGCGCTGATAGCTTGATTGTCTCAAAACCTTCAGATGATGAACTACAGGGAGTCAGAGCCATAGTCATTGATGATAATGGGAATAATCGTCAACTGCTTACCCGTAAGATGACCCGCTGGGGAGTTGTAGCAGAAGGAGCAAAAAGCGGCATAGAGGGTTTAACCATGCTCTATCAGGCAGCAGAAGAGGAAAAGCCATTTGACCTGGTTATTCTAGACATGCAGATGCCACATATGGATGGGATGGATGTTGCACGGCTGATCCGTAAAGATCGGGCTATAAATGGTGCAAAAATAGTGATGCTCAACTTAATGGGGTTCCAGGTTGATGCAGTGGGCATGGAGGAGAAAAGCACTATCTACCTGACCAAACCAGTCCGTCAGCTTGATCTATATAGCAGTATGGTTACGCTGATCAAAGGAGAGCATCTGGAAAAGAGTCTTCTGATCAGAGGTGACAGCCTGAAAAAAGAGCTGATAACCTTCAACGCAAAAGCTCTTCTGGCTGAAGATAACATCATCAATCAACAGGTCTCCATGGGCATTCTATGTAAACTGGGATGCAGAGTAGATCTGGCTCTCGATGGTCTGGAAGCGCTGACAGCTTTGAGTGGCAACTCTTATGATATTATCTTCATGGATTGCCAGATGCCACGTATGGACGGTTACATAGCAACCATGGAGATCCGCAGGCTAGAAAGCAGAGAGCAGCAAAACGGGAAAAGGGTTCCTATCATAGCCCTGACAGCCAACGCATTAAGTGGCGACCAAGAGCAATGTCTTGCAGCTGGAATGGATGATTATATCAGCAAACCTTTTAAGAGAGATGAGATTGTAAAAATTATGAAGCGCTGGCTGCCAGATAACCTGCAATCAGCCACCTTGCACGATCCTGAGCGTGTAGAGCCCTCTTCTGGTGAAAAAAAATCTGCAATAGTCACAAAGGCGGCTCAATCAGGAGTTATTGACCACAGAGTTCTGGAGAGTATCCGTGATCTACAGACCGATGATACAGAAGACCTCTTGACAAAACTCATTAATCTTTTTCTGAATGAGGTTCCAGATAAGCTGAAAAAATTGCACCAGGCCCTGGAAAATAGAGATACTGCAGTGGTCAGAGCACTCTCTCACAGTTTAAAATCAAGCAGCGCCTATATGGGCGCATTAACTTTATCTGCCCTGTTAAAGGAGCTGGAGGAGAATGCACAGAAAGATTCCTTAGAAAACGTATCTGAATTATTAATCTGTATAGAAGATGAATTCCAGAAAATAATTGTCCCCCTATCTGCTCAAATGGTGAAAAGATGAATAATGACAAAAGATTGAGATCCAATAATCCCCCTCTGATTCAGGTCGTAGATGACGATCTGTCAACCCGCTTATTGATACGTGCCAACCTTGAAAAGAGCGGGTTTAAGGTTGCAGAAGCTGAAAATGGTCTGATCGCGCTTGCTGAGTTCACTCAATTGAAACCAGATGCCGTGCTTCTGGATGTCATAATGCCAAAGCTTGATGGATTTGACACCTGTCAGGCAATCCGTAAATTTCCTGAAGGAGAACACCTCCCGATTCTTATGGTTACAGGTCTGGACGATATCGGTTCGATTGACCGGGCATTTGAGGCAGGGGCAACAGATTTCATAACAAAACCTATTAATATCGCCATTCTGAGTCACCGCATCAGATATATGTTGAGAGCAAGTGAGGCTTTTGACGATGTTATTGATAAGCAGAAACAGATTCAGGAGCTAGCTTTTTTTGACCATCTGACCGGTCTGCCAAACCGCAACATGTTCAAACAGAGGCTCAAGATGGCTCTGGCTGAAAATGGTAAAGAGGAGACTCTTCTTGCGGTACTGTTTATGGATATTGACCGCTTTAAAACGATTAATGACACTCTTGGACATCATTCAGGAGATCTCCTGCTTAAAAGTGTTGCAGATAGAATTAACCTCTGTATCAGAGAGACGGACTCATTCAGCAGGTTTAAAAAAGGTTCCTCGAAAAGCTGTATCTCCCGTCAGGGGGGAGATGAGTTCACACTGATGCTACCCCGCCTTAAGGCCCCGGAAGATGCAGGACAGGTTGCCAGAAGAATCAATACGCAACTGGCAGAACCGTTTAAAATTGACAACCATGAGATATTTATCTCTGCCAGCATCGGTATCAGCATATTCCCGATTGATGGATCAGATGCTGAGGATTTGATGAAGCATGCGGATCTGGCCATGTACCATGCCAAGGAGAGGGGTAAAAACGGTTTTCAATTCTACAAGAAGGAACTCAATATCAAGGCTGAGGAGAGACTTACATTTGAAAATGATGTTCGCAAGGCTGTAATAAACGAAGAGTTTACCCTCTACTATCAGCCTCAGGTCTTTATGGAAGACGGAACAATTTCAGGTGCAGAAGCTCTCACCCGCTGGGAGCATGCAAAATTTGGTAGAGTGTCACCTGTTGAATTTATCCCGGCCATTGAAGAGCTGGGTCTGATAATCCCCTTCACAGACTGGGTTATCCGCCAGGCAGTCAGACAGCAATCTGAATGGCGCAATGAGGGAATGCCACCCATACGGATTGCGGTAAATATCTCCAGCAGACATTTTGCAGAGCAGAAGATCCCGGATAAAATAGCTAAAATAATACAGATATATGACATGAGTGCAAATTTCCTTGAATTGGAGCTGACTGAAAGTGTCCTGGCAGAACAGAACCTGGAGACTCTCTCTATCCTTAAAGATCTGAAGGGAATGGGCCTCTCTATTTCGGTTGACGATTTTGGTACTGGCTACTCTTCTCTTGTCTATCTGAAGAACTTTCCTATTGATATTGTCAAGATTGACCGTCTTTTTATCAAGGATATTCTCACCAGCAAGCAGGATGCTTCAATTGTAAAGGCGATCATAGCCATGGCACACAGTATGGAGATGAAGGTTGTTGCAGAGGGGATTGAAAAAAGAGAGCAGCTTGAGCTTCTGCGTGAGATGGGGTGCGATTTCGGTCAGGGATTTCTCTTCAGCCCGGCTGTTTCAGCAGAAGAGTTCTCTAAAATGTACACTCCCACTTTTCTATTCACAAAGAGCACAGCTTGATATAGAGTGGAACTACGCTACAGATATCTATACTTAAATCAATTTGAAAACAGCAGTTTTTCATAATCAGGATCAATCTCGAATCAACTTGAAACTGTAGATCTCATTCTTATTTGAGTTTAGATAAAACATACTGTTATTCATGACGCCCATACAATTACTGGAGCCCCATTATGCTGCTCAGACTTGCTCTGTCAATCAAAGATAAGAAACTTGAATCTAAGATTGAAGATAAATTAGATGAGATTTCCGATGTTCAGATCAGAAAATTTGGCCGCAACAACGGGGTATGGCAATCCCTTGTCCGAAGTTGTGCAGATATTTTTCTCATCAGTGAGTCCATGATCCCAAAGCCAGTAGAATCAGGTCTCTCTGTACTTAACAATCTTCCTGAAAAACCTGTAACCATTGTTCTTCATGCAAATGACTCTTCAGAGGATCATGCCCAGCTTCTTGCCGCTGGTGCAGATGCTGTACTCTATTCCGGCATCTCCATAACAAGCCTTATTGAGGCTATGGAGACCATTCTGGAGTCCAGGCGCCAGTTCAATCTCATGGACAGATATGATCGGAAGGGGCGTTTAAAGCCCAAGATCAGCGATTTTGTATCGGACAGCCAGCAGATGCAGATTTTCATGGAAGAGGTTCAGCAGGTTGTCACAAGCAATGCAACACTTCTGATTCTTGGTGAGACAGGTGTGGGAAAGGAGCACCTGGCAAAGGCGATCCATGCAGAGGGGCCCCGCTCTAATGGCCCTTTTATTGCTGTAAATACAGCAGCTCTTCCGGAACAGCTCCTGGAGACAGAACTTTTCGGCCATGAACAGGGGGCATTTACCGGTGCCATCCGTGCCCGCCGTGGAGCATTTGAACTTGCCCACAACGGCACCATCTTTCTGGATGAGATAGGAGATATGCCTCTCCATCTCCAGACAAAACTTCTCAGAGTGCTCCAGGATTATGAGATTGTGCCCATCGGCGGAGAGGAACCCATCTGGGTGGATGTCAGGGTCATCGCAGCAACAAACAAGGATCTTGAAAAAGAAATTGAACTTGGCCGGTTCCGCAGGGATCTTTTTTACAGAATCAGCGTGGTCTCCCTTACAATTCCACCCCTATGCCGCAGAAGAGAGGATATCCCTGCCCTTATCCGCAACTTTATCTCCTATTTCCGTAAAAAGATTGGTCGAGAGGTGATCGGCATATCAGAAGAGGCTATCAGACTTATGAGCAGGTATAGCTGGCCCGGTAATGTAAGGGAGCTTATGAATGTCATTGAACGGGCCATGCTGCTTTGCAGAACAGAAACTATTAAACCGGAAGATCTTCCTGAAAGTATTTTCAACCCTTCAGGATCACAGCATAATCCACTATCCATTGAAAACCAGATATTGAACACAGCATCATGGGATAATAAAACCCTGCCAGAGGTTACAGCAGAAGTTCTAAGCCATGTTGAGCGCCTCTACATTGCAATGATCCTCCAAAAGGTGAATGGCAGGGTTGGTAAGGCTGCAAAGATTGCTGGTATCCACCCTAGGGGACTTTATAATAAGATGAAAACGCTTAATATCAGAAAAGAGGAGTTCAGAGGTTGACATATGGGGTAAGATGGATCTGAGTTACCTGTCAATAGTGGAATGCCACAGATCATTTACTCCATCTCTCAATGGAGTGTCTGAGAGTTCAACGGCGTTAGACGATTAGAAGCCCACTCTCTTCAGGGATGGAAGCAGTCACTACACTTTCAACAATATGACAGTTGCGTATAGGAGTAAAGATTATGAAAGATCACAGATGGCGCGTACTGATTGTAGATGATGAGCCCAACAATCTTCAGCTGATGCGTCATATCCTTGCAGAAGAGTATCAACTCTCCTTTGCCATTAACGGAGCCAACGCCCTTGAGGTCGCAAGGAAAGTCAGACCTGATATTATCCTGATGGATATCATGATGCCTCAGATGGATGGATATGAAGCCTGTCGAAGGCTCAAGGCAGATGAGAATATTTCGGATATACCAGTCATATTTATCACTGCAATGTCTGATGTGGCAGATGAGAAGCGTGGATTTGAGGTTGGTGGGGTTGACTATATTGCCAAACCGGTCTCCAAGATGATTGTACAGGCAAGGGTTGCAACCCATCTTGCCCTCCATGATCAGAAGATAGCATGTGAAAAACAGGTGGTTCAGCGCACTGCCGAACTTGAGGCGAGTCAGCGTGCAGCTGTCTTCATGCTTGGAGAAGCCGGGGATTACAATGATACTGATACTGGAGTTCACATCTGGAGGATGGCAGCTTATTGCAGTGCCATAGCACGCTGCAGAGGCTGGAGTGTTGAAAAAGCTCAGATGCTTGAACTTGCAGCACCTATGCATGACATTGGAAAAGTTGGCATACCAGATGCCATACTCAAGAAACCAGGGTCACTCTCTGATGAGGAGTGGGCAATCATGAAGAGTCACCCAAAAATAGGATACACTATTCTTTCAAAATCCGATACTCCACTATTTAGCATGGCATCTGATGTGGCCATGTTCCACCATGAGAAGTGGAATGGTACAGGTTATCCAAGACAACTCAAAGGGAGAGATATTCCTGAATCTGCAAGGATTGTAGCTGTAGCAGATGTGTTTGATGCTCTGACCATGAAGCGACCATACAAGGATGCATGGCCTGTAGAGAAGGCTATTGAGGAGATAGCGAAAAGTTCTGGAAGCCACTTTGATCCTGAGATAACCAGGTGTTTTTTTCATGTTGAACAAGAGATCTTAAACACAAAACTTATGTGGGATCAGATGGAAGAGAATGGGTCTAAACTCTTTGACCGCATCAAAAACAGATTTCCTGATTACTTTTAGCACTGTGTCAAGTTTGCTTACCTCGTCAACAGTCAATTTGCTAAAACAGCCATTTAATGTCAGGGTAAGATATTATGTCAGGCAAGGTTAAACTCGAAAATATTGCAGTTGTACTCCATCAACCTAAGCACTCTGAAAATATCGGCTCTGCTGCCAGAGCCATGATGAATATGGGAATCAGGCAGCTTATCGTGGTTGAGCCCGAAGATTTTGACCCTGAAACAGCAGCAAAACTTGCAACTCACACTGCAAAACCTGTTTTAGATCAGATGCAGCTCTGTCACTGCCTTAGCGATGCCCTCTCTAAATTCCACTATGTTGTTGGAACCACTGCCCGTCTTGGAGGACAGAGGGTTGTTGAATCACCCAGAAGAGTGGCTGAGAAACTTGTCACCATCTCACATGAGAACAGGATTGCACTGCTCTTTGGACGCGAAGACAAGGGGCTCTCAAACAGAGAGATACGCCTGTGCGACACTCTTGTGAACATTCCTACAGCAGAGTTTTCCTCTCTCAATCTTGCCCAGGCTGTGATGGTTATCTGCCATGAGATCTTCTCTGCTGGAGAGGATAGCTCCACTCAGTATCTCCCCAGACTTGCCGGGCGCAATGAACTTGAGATGCTCTATGGTGAGCTTCAGCAGATGCTTGCAGAGATATCCTATATCAATCCGGAAAATCCCGATTATTGGATGAATCATCTCCGGCTCTTTTTAAGTCGCATCCATTTACAGGCAAAGGAGGTAAGCATAGTAAGAGGTGTAATCAGGCAGTTTTTCAGATATCAGAAAAAGATCGTTAAGGAATCAGAACCAAGATAAAAGATAAATTGGAGTTAATAGTTTCAATTTCCCCATCAGACACCTGATGCAAATCACCTACTGGAGGAAATCGTATTATGGTTACAGAGGTGCATCCTGACTATAATTTTTGCCGGAGGGTTGGCATTGGTTTGTTACATTCAGTTCTACCTTTTTTACGGTGTAAATTGTTTTTTAAGTTCGTTCCTCAGAACTTTTCCACTGGCATTCATGGGAAGGGTCTCTACAAAGAAGATTTTTTTAGGTACCTTATACCCAGCAATCTCTTGTTTGCAGAATGCAATAAGTTCATTCTCAGTGACAGAACAACCGGGATTTTTCACCACAACGGCGGTGACCATTTCTCCCCATTTCATGCTGGACGTACCAATGACGGCGACCCTGTTTACACTGGGGTGCTTGTACAGAACATCCTCAACTTCTACAGGAAAAACATTTTCTGCACCTGTAATAATGACATCTTTTTCTCTACCCACGATATATAGGAAATTCCGCTCGTCTACCTTGCCCAGGTCGCCTGTATAAAACCATCCGTTTCGAAAGGATTTCTGGGTCTCTTCTCTCTTTTTCCAATATCCCATGGTTAATCCAGTACCCTGGACGCGAATTCCGCCTGTCTCTTCCGGAGGGAGCGGGTTATCATTAAAATCCACCACCTCTACCCTCATGCCTGCATAGGGTCTACCACATGAACCCAAAATCTTTGTATTCCCCCTTGAGAGTTCTTCTGATAGATCTTGGAGTTTTAAAATGGATATGGAGCCAACGGTTTCACTGGTTCCAAAACCATGAATAAAGATATTGCCGAAACGTTCAATGGCCTTCTTAAAAACCTCCGGCACAACAGGTGCCCCGGCAAAAAGGACTTTTTTCAGACTGCTGATATCATATTGATCGCTTTTAGGAGAGTTGACCAGCTGAAGTAACATGGGGGTGGCCAGCAGCCCTGTGGTAATCTTGTACTTTTCCACAAGTTGCAGAAATACTTCAACATCCCATTGTGGCATGATGACAGTTGGGGTTACGCTGTACATGCCATTCATCAGCACAACCTTTCCGGATGCATGGAAAAGGGGGGTACAGACAATCCCTGAATCCTCTTTATCCACTTTCATTTCAAGGGCCATGCTCTCTCCCACGTAATAGAGATTGCGATGGGAAACCATACATCCCTTGGGAACTCCTGTCGTTCCGCTTGTGTACATCAACAGGGCCAGATCGTTTTCTTCAACATCAATGAGAGGCTCATGGTGCTGAGCATGGGCGATCATGGTTTCATAGTGCAGCCAGCCAGTCGGTGCCGGGGAATTGCCGATGACGATATAAAATTCTATAAAATCAAGCAGTGGTTTGATTTCGTTCAGCTGCTCCAGAAAATTTTCGTGGATTATGAGCACAGAAGCTGCCGAATCACGCAAAATCGCCAGCATTTCTGGTGGGGCAAGCCTGAAGTTAAGCATGACCATAACCAGCCCTGCATTGGGAATACTAAAGTAAGCTTCTGCATTTTCAATGCTGTTTGTGTTTAAAATGGCGACCCTGTCCCCTTTTTGAAGCCCCAAATCCAAAAGCGCATTGCCCATTCCTCGGGTACGCTCTGCAAACTCCTTGAAACTGTAGTGCCTGTTGTTTTCAATGAGAGCTGTTTTTTCAGGGGCCAGTCGCAGATTATGTTCGACCATTTTTCTGAGAGTGTATTTATTATACATTTTGCCACCCTATATAAGATGTCCGGTTATCAAGCTGGAGATGCTGGCAGCCGGAGTTTTGTGATGGAAATTTTAAAAAAAATCCCCATGAACCTGCAGCCAGCAGCCATCATATGATTTGAAAAGAACCTTTTAATCCTCAATAATCCGCCATACCACAATACCTTACTTTACTGACCTAAAGATTGCAGGTATAACTTTAACTGGCTGGAATTATATCATTTATATGACAAAAAAAGACTGTAGGAAGCCTATTACAGTATTTTACCTAATCAGGCGCAAGTTGCAGGCTTTGTCTGGTTATGTTTATGAGGGTATGTTTAGTTCATATTATCATCTGCCCTTATATTGCGGTGGTTCCTTCCCGACCGAGCTAAGTCCGAGCAAGGCGTCTTCAGTAGAGAACATATAATGAAGTTCCTGTAATTCCAATTTAACCGCTTCGGGAATCGTCACCCGCTGCTGTGCATCAATCAGTTCGTTGGCTTTTTTAAGTGCAAGAGGTGCTTTTTGGGCTATTATTTTGATCGTTTTTTCTGCCAGATCATCAGGAACATCTGAAGGTTTTTTCCCTGATAAAAGCAGTTCGACATTTGAGGAGGAACATAGCTGGATTAATCCCTGGAAACGCTCTGGAATTTTCCGGATACGATATTTGTCTATTCTCTTTTCACTGCAAATATCCTGGATGGCTTTTTCAAGCTCTTGGGGTTCAACCAATTTATGGATGATACCAAGGTCGTACCCATCCTGGGCTTTGATAATTTTTCCGGTAAAAACATAATATTTTGCCAATTCAGTTCCGATCTGACGTGCACTGCGAATCATTCCGCCAAGACCCGGAAAGATGCCAATGCTGGTTTCCGGGAAGCCAAGACACCCTGCAGGGGTCGCAACAATGCTCTGACACGCCAAGGCAAGTTCGCTTCCTCCTCCTAAAGATAATCCGTCTAAAACCGCAATGGTCGGTTTGGAGGAATTTTCTATGCGAAGCAGGAGGTCATGTCCTTTTTGCGTAAATTCTGCGGTGTCATCTATCCGGTTGTTTTTTATATTTTTGATAAAAAAACCAATATCAGCACCAGCAACAAAGGCTTTCCCAGCGCCCTGCAAGGCAATACCTTTTACTGAGACGTCTGCCTCAGCTTCAGAAAATCGGTCGGATAACTGAGCAATCGTCTCTTCGTTAAGGGCATTCATGGCTTTCGGTCGATTAATCGTAATGAAGGCGATGTCATTGTTGATAGTCAGGGTAACTATCTCACCGGCTCCTGCAACTTCGTCTGTTTTATTTTCTTGCATTTTGCTCTCACTTGTTTCGTCAAAATTTACGATTTAAAATACATCATTACTTTACCATACGCTAAAAAATTTGAATATTTCTACAGTAGCTACTACATAGCTTATACTAAGTATAGTATAGATATTGGACTGTCAAGAATAAAATAATATTTCATTTTATTTATTACAGCCATGAGATTGCTAAAAAAATATTTTATTACAGATAGTTATATTTTTCAATACAGCTATTTACATACTGCATATGTTAATTTTAAAACCCCGGATAACTTTATAATCTGACATTGTTCATTTTTTTTCTTGACAGTCGAATAGCTACAATGTATATGCTAAGCCACATCATAGCTACAATGTATTTTTATCATATTATCATAACTTGCTATTACTATAGCAAAGAGAATTAAGGAGGATGGAATAATATGGAAAGATGGGAAAAGTTAGAAAAAAAACCAGCCCCGCTTTTTGTTGACAAATATGGCCCATTATCAGGAATGAGGGTGGTAGCCAATGCAACAATTACTGCAGCACCGTTTTCTACATCATTGATGAGTGAAATGGGTGCTGAAATTATCCAGGTTGAGCGTCCGAATATAGGTGATCCTTATCGCTATCAGTTTCCACCGGTAACCAATGGAGACAAATCAATCAGTGCTGGCTGGATTCAAAATGCCAGGAATCGTCTCAGTTTTACGCTTAATACAAACCTCAAGAACCCTGAATCCAAAGAAATATTTTTATCTTTGATAAAGAATGCAGATGTATGGTTGGAAAATATGGTTTGGCTTGACAAACTAGGTATAAGCGATGAAATGTTATTAGAAATCAATCCCAAGTTGATTATATGCCATGTAAGTGGCTTTGGACAGCACTCTTTTGGCGGAGTTCCTGAGATTTCCGCTAAACCTTCTTATGATATTATTGGACAGTCCGAAGGTGGTTGGACCCAAATCAATGGATTCCCTGAACCTGGTCCTCCCCATTTTGCGGCTACATTTGTAAATGACTTTATGACCGCAATGTTCAATTGTACCGGTATCTTAGCAGCGTATATCAATGTATTGAAAGGTGGTACGGGTCAGGTTGTAGACGTATCTCAATGCGAGGCCCAATCCAGGGTAATAGATGATGTATTTTCAGTATGGTGTAATTTGGGAATACTCAGGGGAAGATCCGGAAATAAGGTTCCTATCTTCCAACCAGCTGCCATTTACAAATCCAAAGATGGCCGTTATATAATTCCGGGTGCCTTTGGACCCGCAGTTTACTATAGATTTATAGATGCTATTGGAGAAGACCCGAAGTATTTCACCTACGAAGGAGCAGGGGCGTCCAGAGAGGCCGTATCATCACCTCTTGGACAGGAACTTGAGCAAAAGAGTAAAGAATTTTTTGAATCACACAATGCTAAGGAAGCGCAGGATATAATGACAAAACATAAAGTGCCTTGCGGTATAGCCAAGACTGCTGAGGAAATTTATAATGATCCGCACTGGCAGGGTAGAAATGATTTTGTCAAGTATATAGACGAAACCCTTGAAAAAGAAGTTGAAGCTTATGGTTTTGTTCCTAAGTTCAGCAAGACTCCTCAGAAAGTATGGCGTGGAGCACCTAAATTAGGACAGGATACCGAGATGATTCTCAGTCAGCTTCTAGATTACAGTGAAAGTGAAATAAATGCATTAAAAGGTAAAGGTGTTATAGATTAGTATGTGGTAACCGCCAATATAAAAAAGGGGTAGCCTGTTTTGAAATGGGCAAATTATTTCAGACCGATTCCTAAAACATAAGGAGAACACAATAGAATGGCAAAAGAAATTAAAACTGTTGGTATCATTGGATTTAATGTCATGGGTGCAGCCATTGGACTTAACGCTGCAACATCCGGATATCAGGTAATCTACAAGGAACTCAACGATGAACTGGTTCGCGCCATGTACGATCGATGGGTGACGAAGGCCCTGGAACAACGTGTCGCCAAAGGCAAAATGACCCAAGAGGAGATGGACCAGGTTGCTGGCAGGATCAAAGGGACTGCCAACTATGGAGATCTGGCCCCCTGTGATCTGATCATTGAAGCGGCTGTTGAAAAAATGGATCTGAAAATACAGATTTTCAAAGATCTGGACAAAGTCTGCCGGCCAGATACCATTTTCGCCAGCAACACCTCCACCTTTTTGATCGAAAAACTGATGGCAGATATCTCCGTACCTTCACGCACCGCTGGTCTGCACTATTTTTTCCCGGCCAACATTAATCGTCTGGTGGAGGTGATCCGACAGAAAGAGACCAGTGACGAAACCTTTGAGGCACTGGTGAGATTTGCGGAAAAGAATCGAAAAGTCCC
>Ga0209800_10000374_pt1 | contig 75674 bp, 73 predicted proteins | sample Higcelweek8metaG_FD_187174 | JGI IMG/M metagenome (GOLD analysis project Ga0209800, IMG submission 187174) | Freshwater pond sediment microbial communities from the University of Edinburgh, under environmental carbon perturbations - High... | ecosystem: Environmental > Aquatic > Freshwater >... | reverse complement strand
AGGTTTAATTAGTGTTGGACCTTTATCCATAGCGCGACGACGACCTTGTCGGCGGCTGGACGGCCAATGTTTAGGTACTGCTGTCATGGGTGTATTGTATCAGAAAAAAGGAGAAAATGGGAAGAATTAAATAGTGGATTTTAAACCCTTTCCGGATAAACCGGTTTTTCCCTTAAAAAGGGAAACTTTTCTTGCTTCGATAAACTTATTTATCTCGTATCTTACTTTATTTAAATTAGTCATTATTTCTTCGGTTGAAATTCTTAGAGTTTCTATATTTAAATTTCTTAAAAATTTGTCTCTTACTTCATCATAATTTTTCTTTTTATCATGTGAACTGAGTATATCAAACTTCGAACACCTGATTGAATATTTAATTAAAATGAAATTAGTTTTTGAAAGATTTGGAGTTTCGATAAATTAACTTTTATACTTCTCAAAAAACTCATCAACATCTCTTAAATGTTCGGCGATATTCCCATATGCTGCTTTAGATCTAACTTCAAAGTTTAGTTCGGCCGCAGAAAGTGAAGTAAAAAATAAATCAGATTTTTCAGGTTTATTTTTTGCACATTGATGAAAAATAATCTCACCAAAAACTGACAATTCATCTAAAGTTATTTCCCCACTCTTAAAATCTTCTATAACTTTAATAAAAAATAAATTTCCTTGGTCCAAAGTCAAATCACTTATAGCATTAACATTAAAAACCCTCAAATAATTAGGTAACTTTTTATCAATCGAAATTAAATTAATTTCTTTATTCATAATTTTCTTAAAAAAAAAGGAAAGGGATAACTAATCAGCAGAGCTGAAAACGGCTGGTCAAGCCTTAGTTATCCCCCATTTACCTCACGGTAAATTATCGACCATAGTGCGGGTTAATCCCACTGTTTCCTGACATGGCCATCACGGCTTTCATGACCAGTTCCGTCACGATAGTTGCCATCTTTGTCAGTATCCCAGCTGATACGGCTGTTTGACCTTGGGTCATATAGAGTACGATGGTAGCTTCCATCTTCTCTTTGGATCTCACTAAATCCAGATCCCAAAGGTCCAGGTTCTCTGACACGCCCAGAATTCGGTCCGTTCACGAAAAACACCTCCTTTCTTTTCATATATTTGATAAAAGGACTCACGTCCTGCTACCACTTAGGAAAATGAGGAAACAACTTTACTTTCTATTCAAGATAAATAAAACTTAATTTGTCATTATATTTTGTGACGATCTCGTCATTACGTTATAAGAACTCGTTTTATCTTCAAAAAGTAAGAAAGTGGGAAAAACACAAGCACAACTTGTGAAAGAACATTTGTATTACAAAACGCTTTTGTCTGTAATATAAAAATTATAGCACTAAAAATCACATTTTCAACGGAAAACACAGTATAAAACTAAAAACCTAAAAATATCACCCGACAACTGAGAATGGAACACTTTTGAACCTAAAATTCAGCCTATTTTATTTTTTGATAATTTCTCAAACCTAAGTGAGCTGAGTCTTCCAAACTTCGAACACCTGATTAAATATTTGATCAAATTAAAATCAGTTTTTGAAAGATTTCAAATAATAATAAATTAAATCACAAAATTTTTTGACAAGAGAAAAGAATTAAGATTGATTGGATTTCAAGAAAGGAAAACCTTACTAGGCACTATATCGAAGAAAAATATTCATTATAAATATAGCTAAATCAGTCTTTTATCTCTCGAGAGTGTTCTAAGTTCTTCTAAATATTTCAAATGACCTCTTCTGGCAACTAATTTTGATTCCCAATAATCATCATTCATAAATAATTATAGCCTCCCTTTTTAAGGGAGGTGCCCGAAGGGCGGTGGGTTTAAAAGCGCAAGGATATATCATCGACTAGTCTTTAAACCCTTTGTCTCTTTGAGACATTTCCCTTAAAAAGGGAAACTTTAACTTGCTTCATAGCAATTTTAAGCCTCCATTTTTAAGGGAGGTCCCGGAACGGAGTGGAGGGGGTAGGTTTAATTATTCAAAATATTTTCTTTGGTATTAGTTTTGGGAATTAGGGAGGAAATATTAAATGTCTTATTAATGATTAGATCAGCAAGAATTTTTTGACTGGTGCTGATAAGCTCGGTGTCGGAAAAATTGGCGAGTCGGAGTGAAGGGAAACCATGTTGGATGGTAGAAAAAGTTTCGCCAGGGCCGCGAATTTTTAAATCATATTCGGCAATTTTTAAACCATTATGGTGATTTTCCATAAATTTAAGTCGATCGTGGGCTTTGTCGTTGTCGGAATCGGTAAAGAAATAACAAAAACTTTGGAGTTGCCCCCTGCCAATTCTGCCACGAAGTTGGTGAAGTTGGGACAAACCAAAACGCTCGGCTGATTGAATAATCATAATGGCAGCATTGGGAATGTCGACTCCGACTTCGATAATTGGGGTAGTAACCAAAATGTTGGTTTTATTTTTTTGAAAGTCGGAAATTATTTTTTCTCGGTCTTTTGATTTTATTTTGCCGTGAAGTAGGGATAATTTAAGTTTTGGAAATATTTTTTGTAATTTTTCAAATTCAACTTTGGCAGATTTAACACTTTGCATAGTTTCGGAAACATCAATAAAAGGACAAACGATAAATGCCTGACATTTGGTTTTGAGAATTTCTTCTTGGATCCAAGAGTAACATTGAGGGATTTTTTTAGGAGGAACCAAAAATGTTTTTACAGGTAAGCGATTTTGCGGGAGTTTTTCGATAACAGAGATATCTAGATTGCCTAATAAGGTTAAACTTATGGTTCGAGGAATTGGTGTGGCAGTCATAGTGATGCAGTGAGGTAAATGTTCTAGATCGCCTAAAAACGATCTTTGTTTGACACCAAATTTATGTTGTTCGTCGATTATTAATAGCGCAATATTATCTTCGATAGCGGCTTTTTGAAAAATAGCAGCATGAGTGGCGATGACAATGGCATTTTTGGGAATTTTAGTTAGATCGGTTTTGTTTGATGAAGTCAGCAGATAGACTGGTACTTTGATTTTTTTAAAGAATTTTTGGAAAGTAGCGAAATGTTGTTGGGCTAAAATTTCGGTTGGAGCTAAAAATAAGGAAAGTGATTTGTTTAAATGAGCCAAATAGCAAGCTAAGAGAGCCACAATGGTTTTGCCAGAGCCAACATCTCCTTGGATTAGACGATTGGTAACTTTTTGAGGATTAGTAATATCGGCTTTAACTTCTTGCCAAACTTTAATTTGATCATCGGTTAGTTTAAAAGGGAGAGAATCTATAAGTTTATTGATTTTTTGGTCGGTTTTTAAATCTGAGTGAAGAATTATTTTAGGAGTTTTGGAAATCCATTCTTTTTTGAGTAACCACGATTTAGCCTGAATGGCTAAAATTTCTTGAAGCGATAGTCGATGTTTGGCTTGATTTAAAATGTTTGAATTTTGAGGACAATGAATTTGTTTAAAAGATTCGGTAAGTGAAAGTAAATGGTGCTGTTTGATAATTTGGTCAGGTAAAATATCTTTTACATTTATCTGTAATTGAGGCAGAAAAGTTTGAATGGTTTTACGAAACCAATTTGAAGTTAAGCCACTAGTTTCTGGATAAATAGCGATAATTTTGCCAGTATTATATTTACCTGAAACAGGAGCAATAATGGTTTTTTTATTTTGAAAAACAGAAACGGTACCAGCAAAACTGTAAATATCACCGACGGTAAAGTTTTTGGATAAATATGGTTGACTGAACCAAAGCAAATTTATTTGCCCAGTTTTGTCAGCCACAACCGCTTTTTGAAGATTTTTGTGAGAACGAGTAAAGATATTTTGAAAACTAAGAAGTTGCCCGGTGATAGTAATATTCTCATTTTCTTGAGCTGCCGATATGTTGGTAGAATGGGAAAAATCAATGTATCGGTAAGGGTAATGATAAAGTAAATCGGTGGGAGTAAAAATGCCGAGTCGATGAAGTTTTTCAAGGGTTTTATCCCCCACTCCAGGGATTTGAGTAAGACTTTCCATAGATTGATAATAGCAGAAAAAAATTTTATGGTTCGGGTTTAATTGGGGTCATACAAAAAGTATATTGGTTTTCTTTGGTTAACCTTTCTTTGAAAAATGCGTAGGTTTTATCGAAATTAATTTTTTTAGATAATTTAATATAATCTTCTGGAAGATAAATTGTTTTATTTTTTATAGATTCGTTAATAATCATTTCGCTAATTTCTCGAACAGAGTCATAGGTCATAAGTGATTGATAGTCGGTATATTTAATAGTTTTGTTAAACATATCCTTGGTCAGGGTATCTATTATTTGTTCAAATTCAGCGTCAAAAATTTCAAAGAATTTTTGGCTATTAGAGGGATCAATTTGGGAACTTATTTCAAAAATAGAACAATTTTTGTAATTAGTAACTCTACTTCTTATGCTGTAAACAAGACCATATTTGAGACGGAATGTTTTGAAAAGCAGAGAATCCATTCCGTTACCTAGAGTTTTACTGAATATGTCTCTAGAGATTCGTTCTAGTCGATTATATTTTCTATCTTTATCTAAAATCCAAGTCAAATAAATTGTTTCTTGGTCTGGTTTGTCATGAAAAATCAAAGTTTTTTGTGGTGATGGTTTAATTAATGGATACTTGAGTTTTGATTTGTAGGTATTTTGGTGTGGGTTAAGAATTTGGTTAAGTTTTTTAATAAGTTGAGGAGAGTTTTTTATATTACCAACAATAGAGATGGTTAAGTTTTGGGGTTGAAAATATTTTTGATGTAGGTTTTTGAGATCTTGCTGATTTATTTTTTGAATACTTTCGATATTGCCCAATGTATCTCTGGTATAAATATGGTCTTTGCCAAATAATATTTCATCGGTTTGGTTATAAAACCTAGTCTCTGGTTTATCTAGATAAGATTTTAATTCTTGGATAATTATATTAGATTCATTTTTAATTTTTTCTTCAGGTAAAAGAGGGTAAAAAATTACTTGTTCAAGAATTTCTAACCCTTTGTTTAAATTAATATCGGGGACATTTAAGTAAAAATTGATATTCTTTCCATTAGTATAAGCATTAGTATAAATTCCATTTTCTTTGGTGAAGTTTGTCATCACTTCTGCTGATGGCATAGTCTTAGTGCCATGAAAAAGCATATGTTCTAGAAAATGAGAAATGCCAAAATTTTTTGGAACTTCATACCAAGATCCAATGTTGACCATAACATTGATTTCAATACTTCTGACACTTTCAATGGGGTATAAGATTACTTTGGCTTTGTTAATTTCCAAAACTATTGGGCGTTTCATGATGTAATTATACTAGATTTTTGGTTTGTGATATCATTATTCCATGAGTATTAAGAAGAAAACTGTGACTAAAATAGTCTTGGTAATTTCTCTAGTAGTATTATTACTTTCTGGGATGGTGCCGTTTTTATTAGTTTTGATGAACCGATAGATGATACCGCGGGCTTGGAAGCGGAAATTATCCAATTTTAAGGGTAAATTTAAGCTTAAGAGAAATTTTAAAGAGGTGTTTAAAAGCCGAGATTTTTGGTTGAAATTTTTTAAAGTAACTTTGATTTTTATGGGGGTTGGGATAGTGGCGTTGATGATTTTGTTTGTCTATTTTTCAAAAGATTTACCATCTCCTACTAAGGTAGTGAGACGCGATGGTTATTCTAGTAAAGTTTATGATCGAAATGGAAAGGTTTTGTACGATATCTATAATGATGCTAAGCGAGATCCAGTAAATTTTTCTGATATTCCAGACTATTTAAGGAAGGCAACAGTGGCGGTAGAAGATAAAAGTTTTTATACCCATAGTGGGATTGATTTGTTAACTCCATTGAGAATTATTAAGAATGTATTTTATTTTGGCAAAATTACTGGAGGGTCAACTTTAACTCAGCAACTTACTAGAAATGTGTTATTAACCACAGAAAGAACTTTGACTAGAAAGATTAAAGAATTAATTTTGTCAGTCCAGATAGATGCTAAATATAGTAAAGATGAAATTTTAGGAATGTATTTGAATGAGGCACCATACGGTGGAGCTTCGTGGGGAGTGGGGCCAGCGGCTGAACAATATTTTGGTAAAGAAGTTAAGCAATTAAACTTGGCAGAATGTGCGATTTTGGCTGGTTTACCACAGTTACCAAGTGTTTATTCGCCGTATTCTAGTACTCCAAAGGCTTATATAAACAGAACCAAACATGTGTTGGACAGAATGGTGGAAGACGGTTATGTTAGCCGTGATTTAGCGGATGAAACGATGAAGGAAGTAGAAAACTATAAATTTAATGACCAAAAATCAACAATGCAGGCGCCACATTTTGTGTTGTGGGTAAAAGATTTATTGACCCAAAAATATGGTCAAGAGGTGGTGGAAAATGGTGGTTTAAAAATTACCACTACTTTGGATTTGGATTTACAAAATAAAGCCCAGGAAATTGTGGCGGAGGAAATTGATAAAAGTGAAGCGAAAAAAATAACCAATGGAGCGGCAGTAATTATAGATCCAACTACTGGACAAGTGTTGGCTATGGTGGGTTCACGTGATTATTGGTCAACAAAAACTGACGGTAACTTTAATGTGGTGACTCAAGGGTTAAGACAACCGGGATCTTCAATTAAACCAATTACCTATTTGGCAGCAATAAAAAAAGGTTGGACAGCATCAACAATGATTATGGATGCACCGGTGACTTTTCCAGGAACTGGTGGTCAAAAAGATTATTCGCCACAAAATTATACTGGTAAATTTGTGGGACCAATAAGTTTGAGGAATGCATTGGGTAATTCTATTAACACTACGGCGGTTAAAACTTTGGCTTTTGTGGGAGTAAAAAATATGTTGTCTTTGGCTTATGATATGGGAATATCAACATTGGAGCCAACAACAGCAAATCTTTCAAGATTTGGATTGGCAGTGACTTTGGGAGGAGCTGAAGTAAAAATGATTGATCTGGCTTCAGCATATACGGCTTTTGCCAATAAGGGTATGAAGATGGATGCAATAGGAATTTTGAAAGTGGAAGATAAAGATGGACGAGTGTTGGAAGAATATAAACAAACTGATGGAAAAAAAGTAATGACAGAACAAGAGGCATTTATTATTTCAAATATTTTGTCGGATAATTCAGCTCGAGAAATGACTTTTGGAGCAGTTAACTCACTTCAAATTTCTGGTTATCAGGTGGCAGCTAAAACTGGTACTACTAATGATAAAAAAGATAATTGGACTATCGGTTGGACGCCTAATTTATTAACAGCAGTTTGGGTGGGAAATAATGATAATACAGAGATGGGAAGTGTGGTTTCTGGAGTTTCTGGAGCGGCGCCAATATGGAATAAAATTATGAAATATGAGTTACCAAAACTAACAAAGGTTGATTTTTCGGTACCAAGTAAAATTGTTTCGGTGGAAGTAGATAAAGTCTCTGGTTATCCAGCTCATGATGGTTTTGCCAGTAGAACGGATTATTTTATTGATGGGTCACAACCAACTGTATCTGATCCGATTCACATGAAACTTAAGGTATGTAAAAATACGTCTGGTTTGGCAACACCTGAAGATGTGTCGAATAATAATTACGATGAAAAAGAATTTTATTCTTTGAAAGAAACTGATTTAGTGTCGACTGACGGTAAAAATCGGTGGCAAGAAGGAATTGATAATTGGATTAGCCAACAAACAAATAAGGACATATATAATCCTCCGACAGGTTATTGTCGAACTGATGGAATGGTTAATGTGAGTATTGACAGCCCGTCTAGCCAGGCGACTGTGGGAAGCACTTTTGATGTGAAAATAACTACCAATTCATTGGTCAAAATTACTGAAGTTAAATTATGGATAGATGGGGTAGAAAAAAAGACTTGGAGTGAAAGGCCAGAAGAAGGATTTAAGACTAGTTTAAGCTTAAGTGATGGACCTCATACTATTAAAGTTAAAGTGACTGATAGAGAAGGACATAGTCAAGAAAGAGAATCAAAATTTGGAGTAAATACACCTTGGGATGGAACCCCTACTGCAACTCCAATTCCAAGTTTAAGCCCAACTATAGTGGTGACACCGACGGTAACTTTGAGTGCAACTCCAACTATATAATAATTTCCCTATCTTTTGGCTATTTTTGAAAATTAACTCTCGTTAGCAGTCGATTAGTTTATCTGCTAATAGTTCAAAATGTTATTTTTTATATAAAACTATTTCAAACCGAATGATTTTAGGTGGAGTTCTTTGGCGGTTTTATCATCGGTGTTGAAATAAGAAACCCGGAAAGTATAGCGGTATTTATCGGTTTTGGTATCGTGATAAATATCGGTGATGACTATTTCCCAGAGATATTGATTACCAATAATTTTAGAATATTTTTGAATTAGAATTTCTGATTCTTCTTGCTTATCTAGAGTAATATTAGCGTCCAGAGTGATGATTTGAGAAGTAAGTTCATAAGCAGTATTGACAGTGGTTTGAGGAATATATTTTTCGGGTTTTGATAGATTGTCGAGAATAATTTCAACGAAGTTATTATTAGCAATAAAGTTATTTGTAGAGACGCACGATCGTGCGTCTCTACAAAGATTATCAGAGTTTGAATTGTAAATACACAAAGCATTTTTTTCAACAAACTTGTCCCCTATTTTAGAAAAAACTTTGCCGATTTCAAAAAACTGACAATTGGTTAATTTATAGCGGGAATATTGGTCGAGTTGTTGCTGGAGTGACGGAATTAAACTTTGACGTAAATAAATGGCTTCAGAGTTAATACTATTTTGAGTTTTGATGACAGTATTTTCATTAATGGCTTGAGTGACTAGTGGCCAAGTGAGAATTTCGTCATAACCAAGTTCGACTAATTTATCTTTTAATTGATCAATAAGATAAATTTCTGGCGGAGTGATATCGGTAACATTTTTTTTGGCTAATGGTTGATTAGTGGGGATTTTGTTATAACCCCAAAAACGAACGACTTCTTCGACTAGGTCTTCCATTTGAGTGATGTCTTTTCTGGTTGTTGGAGGAATTATGAGATAGTCAAAATTAGTTTTTTTATCAATTTTACATTCGAGGCGAGTAAGACAGTCTAGAACGAAATCAGTGGGTATATTGATGCCAGCAAATTTTGTTGGCTGATTTAAATCAAATTCAATTTGAGGTAACTGTACTTTTTGGGGATAAAAATCAAAAAGTTGTGAACTAACTTGGCCGTGACAATTTTCTAGAATTAAATTAGATAAATGATTGAAAGCAATGGGGATTAATTCTGGATCAATATCTTTTTCAAGACGAACACCAGCTTCGGTGATAGCTTGTAGTTGACGACTGTTTTGACGAACAGTGGTTCGATCATAAACGGCTAATTCAATAATTGTTTCAGTAGTATTTAAATCGATAGCACAGGCTTCCCCACCCCAGAAACTAAGACTAAGGGCTTTGTCAGGATTATTAATCATTAAAATTTTATTATCTAGTTTTAACTTTGATCCATCAAGACTAGTGAATTCTTTAAATTTAGAATTCATTTCCCAAATTAAATTTTCGCCGGATTTTTTGGTATCAAAAGCATGACTAGGAATGCCGTATAAAAACATAATGTAATTAGTTAAATCAACGAGAATATTGATGGAATTAGATCCGTGGCATTTTAAAAATGTTTTAAGCCATTGAGGTGAGGTGGAGTTTTTTAAGTCAGAAATTTTGACAGACATGATACGTTTGACATTATCGGTCTTTACGGTAATCGGTAGAGATTGCCGCGCTTCGCTCGCAATGACGATATTTTTTGATAAATTATTGAAAGGAATATTATAAAAAACAGCCAAATCTTTGGCTAAACCGTAATAACCAAGGCAGTCCCCTCTATTTACTTTAATATCTAAATCAAAAACGATTTCATCGTTAATTTCTTCAAAATAATTAGTGAAGTGACCGATCATGGTTAAATCATCACGAAGTTGTTGAGGTTTGACGTTAAGATCGGGGAGGAATTTTTTTAATTCAGAATAGATTAGTTTCATAATTCGTTTGGTTTGTATGCTAAATTACCACCCATAAGGGTTCTAATGTCTTTAATGTTTTTTTGAGCCATGGTCCAGCGATCTAGTCCCATACCAAAAGCAAATCCAGACCAAATTTTAGAATCAATGCCAGCGGCTTGTAAAACTTTGGGATGAATCATGCCAGAGCCGCCCATTTCAATCCAACCAGCATATTTACACAAAGGACAACCAACCCCGTGACAATTAAAACATTGCATGTCGGGGCCGACACCTGGTTCAACTTCGGGATAATATTTACAGCGATAGCGAACAACAACATCGTTGCCATAAAGAGTTTTAAACATTAAGTCCATAGTGCCAATAAGATCTTTCATGGTAATTCCTTTGTCGACAACAACAGCTTGATATTGATGAAAGACAAAATGATTGGAACGATTAACTTTTTCATTTCGGAAAACTGCTCCTGGAAAAGCGGCTCGAATAGGTAAATCTTTTGATTTTTGGGATAAAAGATAGGCTTCGATGGCGGATGTTTGAGTTCTCAAAAGATATTCCGGTTCTTTGATGTAGATACTGTCTTGCATGTCGCGAGCGGGATGGTCTTGGGGAACGTTTAATCTTTCGAAGTTGAATTCATCAGTAACAATTTCCGGACTATCATAAACAGAAAAACCTAATTTTCGGAAGACTTCGTTTAGTTGGCGTTCGGTTTGGGTGACAGGATGAAGATGTCCAACTTTTTTTAAGGAAAAAGTTGAATTTTCAATTTTCGAATTTTCAATTTTCAATTCAACTTTTTGGATAGTTAGTTTTTTTGATTCAAGTTGATTTTCGAGTTCGGTTTTGAGCTGGTTAAGATCGGCACCAAATTGTTTGCGATTTTCTGGGGCAATGTTTTTTATTTCAGAAAAAAGTTGATTAATTTTTCCGTTTCTTCCGGATATTTCTATGCGAAGAGATTCTAATTCAGAGGCAGATTTTACTGCATCAATTTTGGTAAGATATTCTGATTTGATTTTTTCTAAGTTTTGGTCCATAGATTTTTTGTTTCGCTTTATTTTAACAAAAAACCCCGCAGATGCGGGGTTGTAGTTGAAACGACCTAATTTATTTTTGGGCCGATTCAACTACGGCCTTAAATGACTCTGGATTATTAACTGCAAGATCAGCTAAAACTTTGCGATCAAGAGTAATATTTCTATTTTTAAGCAATTTGATAAAAACAGAATATCGAACATCAAATGGCTTGAGAGCGGCATTGATACGAACTATCCACACTTGACGTAAATCACGCTTTTTAAGACGTCGACCAGCGAAGGCGTATTTGCCTGCGTGCATGACGGCTTCATGAGCGACTTTATATCTTTTGTGTCTGGTCATCCAAAAACCTTTGGCGGCTTTTAGAACTTTTTTGTGACCTGCTTTTCTGACTGTTCCGGTTTTAACTCTCATTGTTTAGTTTGTTAGTAAATTAGTAAGTAGCTAATAGCTAAAATTTATAATTGGCCGAGGAGTTTTTTAACTTTGATGGCTAAAGCTCCAATAACTGGTTGTTTACCTTTTAGACGGCGAAGTTGTTTTTTACTTTTTTTACGGCGTAAATGTCGGTTAAAAGACGACATGCGTAAAACCTTGCCGGTTTTAGTAACTTCAAATCGATTAGAAACCGACTTTTTGATTTTGCGTTTGCTACTTTGTTTCTTCATTGTTAGTAACCTTCTTTTTGGAAGGGGTAAATGTAATCATTAATCTTTTTCCTATAAGTTTAGCTTCGCCTTCGGCGGCAGCTACTTCACTAAGATCAGATTTAAATTTGGCGACTAAATCATGGCCAAATTGTTGATGAGCCATTTGACGACCTTGGAATTTTATACTTAATTTGATTTTATTTCCAGTAGCTAAAAATTTTTTGGATCTATCAACTCGGATTTGGTAATCGTTTTGGCCTATGTTTGGGCTCATTTGAATTTCTTTTAGTTCTCCACCTTTGATGCCTTTTTTCTCGGATTGGAGCTTTTTGGCCTCTTGATACTTAAATTTGGAGAAACTAATGAGTTTAACCACTGGAGGAACAGCATTACCATTGATTTCAATGAGATCCAAACCCGTTTCTTGAGACATAGTTCGAGCTTCAGACATGGACATGACATTGATCTGTTTGCCTTGATCATCTAACAGACGAACTTGAGACGCAGTAATATACTGGTTAATTTTGTAGAACTTACGATTAGTACTTTTGTTTTTAAAACTACTCAAGTGTTTATTAATTTTTAATTATTGATTATTTTATCAAATTTAAGGCCTTTTTTGTGATTTGATCTTTAATTTGATTAATAAAACCATCAAGTGACATATTACCTAAATCTTGGCCGTCGCGTTGACGGACAGAAATAGTCTTGTTTTCCTCTTCCCTGCCACCAATAATGATCATGTAAGGAATTTTTTCGCCGGCAGCATTGCGAATTTTATTTTGCATGGTTTCGGATTTATCATCAAGTTCTACTCTAATATTATTTTCTCTTAAAGTTCGCTCTATTTTTTGAGCATATTCTAACTGTCCATCAGTGATAGGAATTATTTTGACTTGAACAGGAGAAAGCCACATTGGAAAAGCACCGGCAAAATGTTCGATTAAAATACCAATAAAACGTTCAACAGAACCAAAAATAACTCGATGCAACATGATTGGACGTTTTTTTGATCCGTCAGAATCGGTGTAATTTAAATCAAATCTTTCGGGTAAATTAGCATCTAACTGAATAGTGCCGCATTGCCAAACACGACCCAAAGAATCTTTGATATGAAAATCAAGTTTTGGACCGTAAAAAGCGCCATCACCAGGATTAATTTTGCAATCTTTACCAGCTTTGTGACAGGCATCTTCTAGTGCTTTTTCACTTTTATTCCATGATTCAATGGTTCCAATATATTTTTTTTCTGGTCTAGTAGAAAGTTCTATATCGTAAGTTAATCCAAAGACTTTATAAATTCGATCAATAAAAGCAATTAATCTAATAATTTCATCTTCAACTTGGTCTTCTCTCATATAAATATGAGCATCGTCTTGGGTAAAAGTTCTAACGCGGAAAAGACCATTTAAAGCACCACTATCCTCATGACGGTGGACTTGACCTAATTCGCCGCATCTGATGGGTAAATCTCGATAAGAATGAAGTGAATTTTTGTAGACTAACATCCCCCCAGGACAATTCATGGGTTTGATAGCAAAAAGATTGTCGTCAACTTGGGAAGTATACATATTTTCTCGATAATTAGCCCAATGTCCGGAGATTTCCCATAATTCTTGAGAAAGCATGATTGGAGTTTTTATAAACTCATAGCCTTCTTTGATATGTTCTTGGTACCAAAAATTTTCTAATTCATTTCGAATAACCATTCCGTTTGGCAAAAAGAATGGAAATCCTGGTCCATATTCACTGATCATAAAAATGCCTAATTCTTTACCAAGTTTTTTGTGATCACGTTTTTTGGCTTCTTCAACGACATATAAATAATTTTCTAAATCGGCCTTGGATTCAAAAGCGGTGCCGTAAATGCGGGTAAGCATTTTATTTTTTTCATCTCCGTGCCAGTAGGCGCCGGCGATAGAAAGAAGTTTAAAAGCTTTTACTTTGCTGGTGTAGCGGACATGAGGACCGGCACAAAGATCGACAAATTCGCCGATAGTGTAGGTGGTAATGATTTCTTCTCTATTGGTAATAGATTCGAGCCACTCCATTTTGTAAGGATTATTGGCAAAAAGTTTTTTAGCCTCTTCTAGTGATATTTCTTGCCTAACTATAGGAAGATTTTCTTTGACGATTTTGGTCATTTCGGCTTCAATTTTGGAAAAATCTTCTTCATTGATTTTAAAATCCCCTATTGGGTCAAAGTCGAAATAAAAACCGTCGTTGGTGGCTGGACCCATGGCAGGTAAAAATTTATTAGGGAAGCATCGAAGCATGGCCAAAGTAAGGATATGCTCGGCTGAATGACGAAGATCATGGAGATCTGATTGGTTATTTTCTGACATAATTTTTTTGTAAAAAGTTAAAAGTTTTTTTAGTGAACTACACTATTCTAACAGGAAAAAGGGATTAAATGCCCAAAGAGAGCGTAACAAATCGGCCCTGTTTGGGCTACTTAGTTGAGTTGGTAACAAAAGTAAAAACACATTTCATGATTGAGGTGAGTATAACATAATTTAGCTTGGGAATTAATTGGGGTAGAATTAGATTATGCTAAAGAAATTTTTTAAACAAAATTGGTTTTTACTGGTGGTAATAATATTTGGATTAATTTTAAGATTAAAAGATTTTTATGTAATACCAATCGATGCTCATCCAATGAGACAGACCGACACTGAATGTGTGGCTTATTTTTTGTATACCGGTAAGGCAAGTTTTTTTAAGCCAAAAGCGTGTTTGATGAGGCCAGTGTCTAATACAGATGGTTATTTCTTTTTGGAAATGCCGTTTTACGAAGGGTTGATTGCGATTAGCTATAAAATTTTTGGAGTTTACCCCTGGGCGGCGAGATTGGTCAATTTATGTTTGTACACTTTGGGTTCCTTGGCTTTGTATGGATTTATGAGTAAATGGTGGAACAAAAGAGTGGGTTTATTTAGTGTAATTATTTTTGCAGTTGTTCCTGGAAGTATATTTTTTGTAGGACATGCAATTCATCCGGATGCTATGGCAGTAAGTTTTATTTTGATTTCTTTATTTTTCGGGTGGAAATATAAAGAAAATGGAAAATTATTAAATTTATTATTAAGTGGTTTAACTTTGGGAATAAGTGTGGCTAGTCGGCCATTTGGATTGATTTGTTTGCCACTTTTGGGGTATTTTTTGTATTTAAGAAAAAGTAAATGGTGGAATTATTTGATAATTTTATTTTTGGGAGTAGGATTTTATGGTTGGTGGCGATGGTGGACTGGTTATTTAAATATAGATGTGAGTTGGGAAAATTGGGTGTTGGCTGGCAGGGAAAAATTGTTTGATTTAGGACTTTTAAAAAATTTGATTTTGAAAAATATAGTTGGTGAGACTATGGGTAAAGTTGTTAGTTTGATGGCTGGAATTGGATTGATAACAGGAATTATCAAAAAAGAAAAAAGAATTATTCCATTAATTCTGTGGTTATTGGGGGTGTTTGTTTATTGGCTGATAGTGCCAAATGGAAATTTGGTGCATCAATATTATGCTGATGTTTATATTCCATTGGTGGTGATATTGGCGGCAATTGGGTTAGATTTGATATGGAGAAAAAGTGCTTTGTTGGTATTTTTAATAATCCTGTTGATGATTTACAACGGGGTTCGGACAAGTAATTATCATTTTGACATTAGATTTAATACAGGAGCAGTTGGTATTGCCGAAGAAATTAAAAAAGAAATTTCTGAAGATAAGAAAATAATTTATTTAGCCAAAGATGATTCGATTCCATTGTCTTTATCGCATCATCAGGGATGGATGTTGGGTGAATGGCCAACAGATATAGCAGTTCATATTTGGGCGTTTATGGAAATGAGAAATTACAAATTTGACTACATTGTAGAACCAAAAGATCGAGCTGATTTAAAAAGCGAAGATTGGGAAATAATTAAACTAAACTATCCCCTAGTGAAGGCGGGAGAGAAGATAAATATCTACGAACGAAGATAATTATCTTCGTTGCATTTCTTGAGACCAAGTAAACTCTGCTCCATTGGCGTATTGAGTAGTTTGACCTCCAAAAATATCAGTTAGGTTGCCTACTGGAGTAAATCCTAGCTCGACGGCTTGGGTGAACTGTGCTATTGGATCTAGAATGACTCTTTCTTCTCCTTGTTGAGTATTTTCACTGAGCCGTGCTACATCTGATACGCCGGCAGTGAAATTTGGAGTTGGTTTTGGTTTATTACGAGTAAAATAACCTTCACTTGGTATGGTTTCAGCTGTACAATTACTACATTGTGGACAAAGACCTTTTAATTGTTCAATCATATGGGTGTATTGTATCCTATTTATTGTATAAAGTCAAGATTATAGGATAGATTTCGTGATGGCCTCTTTTTTTTGGAAAAAAAATACGTTATACTCTCCGGTACTTGTGAGAGTCTATAGCTCAGTTGGTTAGAGCGCTTCATTGACATTGAAGAGGTCAGAGGTCCGAGTCCTCTTAGACTCACAATTAATTTTAGTTAGCGGAGCGGGAGGCGGAGTGTTCGCTGCTCATTAGGTATTGTTCTCCTCCGTTTTTACTTTTGGCTTTGTTCCAAAAAGCGTTTTTGCGAGATTTCTTTTTATTAAAACTTTCCATCCAAACACAAGATTGGTCTACGTTTTGGCGAAATTGAATGATAATATTTCTGATTCTTTGTAAGAATTTTAATTGATATTCATTGGCTTCGGGGATATTTTGTTCTGTGGCTTGGATTACTTCATGACCAAGGTTGTCAGTACTAAGTTTTAGTTTTTTAATTTCGTCTAAAATTTCATTAATAGCTTGTTGAATTTCTTGGTGGTGTTGATTAACAAAAAGTGGTTGGACTTCGTTGGCGGTTTTGGCTAAAAATTCTCGATTCCAATTAATACTGCTGTTTGGATTAGATTCTTGGTTAGGGTGAATGCTTTGACCTAAAGATAATTTACCAGAAGTTTTTGGCTCTGATTTGGACGGAGAAGTATCGGAAAATTCTTTAAGAATTTCGCTATTATTTTTCTTGACGAAAGTTTTACCTTTTTGATTTGGTTTAAAACCAAAACTACCTGCCATAGTGGCCTATTTTAGCACAAGAAAGTTACTTTTTGAGGAATTCAAATACCTTTTGTTGAGTAAGAAGGTAATAGACCATGTTGATATTTTGGGAAAGAGCCGGATTTTTATCTAAAATAGCTTTGATTTCAGCTTCAGATACTTCAATTTTATTATCTTTGGCAATTTTGCTGATGGCTAAATTAACAGTCCATTCTTCAACAATTCTTTTCTTTAAATTTTCTTGGTATTCCTCTAAAGTTTGTTTTTGTGATTCAAGATATTGTTGAACAGTAATCCCAGCTTGAGCAGCTTGGTCAACTAAACCAGAGAGATGAGATTGGAGATCTGATTCAATTAAAATTTCTGGCAATTCGAGTTTGGCATTAGCGACGATGGATTTAATAATTTGGTCCATTTTTTGATTTTCGTCAGTTATTTTAGTGTCAGTGTTAATTTTTTTGACATCGTCTAAATATTTATCTTTAAGTTCAATTTCTGGAAGTTCACAAGAAGTAATTTCAATTTCCCAATCATGTTCAAAATCTGGTTTTTCATTTTTAAATTTAACTTGAGGTTGAACTATTGGTTTGAGTTTGTTTTCATCTAAGGCATGACCGTAAGCATGAGAAATTACATGTGAAGCAACTTCTTCAAATAATTTTTCAGGAGAGACATTGGCTTCGACTACTTCTAAAGGAGCTTTGCCTTTGCGAAAACCTTTAGTTTCAAAATTGGCTTGAGCTGATTTAAGATGCTCTTGATATTCTTTTTTAATCTCTTCGACTTTGATGGTTAGTTGAAGAATAAAGGTTTTGTCTTTGTTTTTTTGGAGAGGTGAATTTTGTTTCATAGTAACGCTTATGATACCATAGATACATCAATGGAAAAGTTAGCTAAAAAGGTAAAGCAGGCTGCAATATCCTTCATTTTGGTGTTTTTGAGTGTGTTTGTCGCTATTGGCGAGGTGTCTTATTTAAACGGATATCATGTAGGTAAAGTGCTAGGAGAATCAGTAAATGCGATTTCAAATAATTTGATAATTGGTGAGACAAAAGATAGTGAAGGCAATATAAAAGTTAATGAAAAAATTGGAAGTGATGATGCTCGACCGGTAATTATTAAAAAATATTTGGAAAAATATAATTCTCCTTTGCTCCCCTATTCGAATTTAATTTATGAAATTTCAAACACTTACGGACTTGATTACTATTGGATAGTGGCGATTGCTCAACAAGAGTCAAATTTATGTAAAAAGGCACCGGATGATTCTCATAATTGTTGGGGGTATGGGATACATAAACGAGGAACGTTAAAATTTGATAATTATGAGTTAGCTATTAAAAGCTATGCAGAATATTTAAAACGAGAATATTTTGATAAAGGGTTGAACACTCCAGAATTGATAATGAAAAAATATTGCCCAAGCTCAAATGGTTCCTGGGCCAGAGGGGTGCAGCAGTTCATTGATGAGATGGAGTCGGGTACTTTTTAATGAGTATCTGATCTACATGTTGACATGTCTATAATATTTTGATATATTACCAATTAGATCCCGGGGTGGCTCCTCTAAAAGCATGCTCTGGGATTTTTTTTTGGCCAAAATTAGCCTGTCAGCTATTCAGCCTGTCAGATTATCAGCTTAGAAAGTAAAAAGATATTTTTTAAATTTTTTTTGTGGTAAAATCAAGCCTATGGGAGTCATATCAACATCACAATTCAAACGAGGAATTTATATTCTTTTTCAAGAAGAGCCACACATGATTGTGGATACTTCTTTTGTATCCCCTGGTAAAGGATCAGCTTTTTATAGAACTAAATTAAAAAACTTATATACTGGAAGAGTTGTAGAATATACCTATAAATCGGGAGAAAAAGTAGAAGAAGTGATAGTAGAAACAAATGAAGCGGAATATTCTTATTTTGATGGATCAAATTATGTTTTTATTGAACCAAGAAGTTTTGAACAATATTCGGTACCAGTGGAAATAATTGGTGACGATAAAGTGTATTTAAAAGAAGGGCTTTTATATCGAATTAAATTTTATGATGATAAACCAGTCGGTATTAGTTTGCCAAAGACTATTGCCTATACTGTAACTGAAGCCGAAAATTCAATTAAAGGTGATACCGCTACTAATGCCACTAAATACGCAATTTTGGATACTGGTTTGAAAGTATTGGTACCATTATTCATCAAAACAGGTGAAGAGATTTTGGTAAATACTGAAACTGGGCAATATTTGTCCAGAAAGAACTGAGCAATTTTTAAAATTAGATTTGACGGATTTTTTTGTGCCGCAGAGAGGACTGATTTGATTTTACCTATATATAGGTTATAATTCCTGGAATTTAAATTTTTGAAATAAAATGCCAGGTTTTGAACAAAGAGAAAAATTAGTTGTTCCAGAAAACCAAGATATTTTAGTGGTGGGAAATGGTTATGTAGGTGAGAAAGCTCAACAGTTTATTAAAAAAACAAAAATTTTAAGAGAGATCGGATTTAGAACTCCACATAGAACTGTTTTAGCTCAAGATTTTTTTGATGATTTTTTTAGAGAAAATAATTTAGGAAATAGTTTAACTGAAGTGTCTCAAGATAAATCTGTGGTTAATTTAATAACTAGTGGTGATTTTACTCAAAAACAAACTGAAACTTTACATAAGTTATGTCAAAGGTATGGTGATAATCCAATCGTTATTAGATCATCGGCTGCTGGTGACGCCAAAGGTACGGGGATTTATGAATCAGTCGTAACTGTCAATGAACCAGAATCAGTGCAAAAGGCATTAAGAACTGTTTTGGGTAGTTATTTTACCCAAAGTGCTATAAATTTTAGACGAGATGCTAAAACTGGTGAAGGAATGGGGGTAATTATTGAACCTTTGGTAGGGCAAAAAGATAAAATTGGGAATTTTTATCCACTTTTATCTGGTCATGGATATACTTCCACTTTAAGTGGAGAAGGATATATTATGGTAGCCCCTGGATTTGGATGTGCAGTACAATCGAGATTTGGAGAAAAAATTACACGGAGTGCTATGGAATCGTATGACGGATCTCTAATAGATTATTCTTTAAAAGAAAGAAGACTGATGATAGATGGTATAAATTCAGTTAGAACATCAGCTCTTTTGGGACTTGATGAAGGACTTTCTAGGTGGAATGTAGATGTTGTAAGAGGGGCTACTTTTTGTGATGGCGAAATTCTGGAATCGACAAGTATAAGGTGTAATTTTGAGAGTATCTTTGGGAAATCATTATTAGGAGTAAATTTGTTGGAATTTTTTGAAAAATTAGAAAATATGGAAACAAGATTTGCTAAACCTCAATACATTGAATGGGCAATGACTTTTGAGTCAGGTAAACCAAATTTTTGGATTGTTCAAGTCGCTGATATAGATAAAAAAGTATGTTTTATTGATTTTGGTAATTCTGAAGATATTTTATTTGAAGGACATGATGTAGAGGGAACTGGCGTAAAAAATGTTTCTAAAATTGTTTTTCCTATGAATCCTGATGATATTAGTCATTTAAAAGATTTTGATAAAACAAACAAAGATTATGTGTTGATATTGCCAGGAAGGTTAATCTCTGGAATTTTTGATATTGATTATAGTGATATTAAAAATGCGGCTGTTATTTTAGAAAAACAAGAGTCTTATCACGGAGAAAGTTCGAGTTCTCATTTTAAAGGTAGATTAGGTATGACTGGTAAATTTTTTGGTGTGTTAAATACAGGAGAGGTTAATAGATGGGAATTATTTAGATCATGTCAAAAAGAAAATAATTTAAGTGTTTATTTTGGAAAGTTAAAGGTTATTGCCAGTGAAAAAGAAGATAGAATAGTGATATCACTAGATGAAGATGAAAAAGAAGAATAGTTTCTGTGCCGCAGAGAGGACTTGAACCTCCATGGGTTTCCCCACACGGTCCTAAGCCGTGCTTGTATACCAATTTCAACACTGCGGCGGGATGACTCCTCTGAACTGGCATCCAGTACTATAGAAATAATACCGATATGCCAGATCAGAAAAGTCAGTGAGTTATTTTACTATAATTTTTGTTAATTCCGTATATGTAACAATACAACATTTTCGTGTAATGTTTTTTGTCTGGATGTGGGTCAAAGATTTTTTGATCTCCAACTCGATAATATTTTGCTTCGATAGTTCCTCCTTGGGTAAAAATAAGATTTGGGATTTTCCCGATGTAGATTGGAATTATCCAATTAAATAAAAAGATTATTCCATCGAGAAACAAAAAAGGGAATTTTTCATGAAAAGGAATATTCATAATGGTAATCAAGTTTTGTGGGTTTAATTTGTGAATATAATTAATTGTTTTTTTGCAATAAATTAAATCTTTTTTGGCACCACGTAAAATTGCTTTACATGAATTAGAGAATTTTTTGTTTTCGACATACTCCATGGTTTCGCCGGTATTTGCGATAAAAATGATTATATTTAAGTGGTTTTTTGGTTGGGTTTTAATTAGATCTTCAAGGCCACGTTTGTCTTTGATATTTTTTGAAAAATATTTTTTAAGAGTTCTAAGGTTAATATTATATTTATCTATTTCTTTTCTTGGTCCAGAAAAATAATGTTTGATTTGTTGGTCTAGTACTTCTTTTTGAGTTTGGTTATTTTGAATCCAACTTAAAATTGTTTGGTTGGAATTTTTGTATGGTTGGGCAAAGTGAAATGTGTCGAATTTTATTTTGGCTTTTTCAAGGTTTGAAAATAAATTTTGGTTACGATCAAAGAAAAGCTTGATTTTAGAGTTAATAGTATAACCAGAAGCAAATGAGTTGCCTAAAATGATGAAATTAACGGAATTAATTTGTTTTTCTTTGAGAATTTTGACAAAAAGTTGATTTTGTTCATTTAACTTGGTTTGATAATCCATAAAATATTATTTTTGTGAATTTTTGTAAAAATTGTCTATCCTATTAATTCTAAATAAATTAATTATTCCAGTTAAATAATGTCCACTAATTTTTGATTCTTCATACTCAAAGTCTAGTATACTTTTTCTAAAGGCTTCCAATGTATATTTTGTTTGTTTGTAAAGCAGAACTTTGTCATATCTAGATAATTGCAATAAGACTTTTTTATTTTTCAATTCTTTAGCAGTTCTAACCGGATCCATATAAATTATATTTTCTCTTAATTTTTCCCTGTCTATGCCTTGTTTTAAAAATGATTCTTTGGCTTTTTTAACACCTCTGTAGGTAAAAATATTGTCAGCGACATCTCCATAGGTCATATTTAATATGACATGACTTATTTCTTTTGTATCTCGGGTGAATTTATTAGCGACTAAAGTTCCCATACTTGCTCCGTAAGCATAAAAATTAGTTACATTTTTTTGTTTTAGTTTTTTTATCCTTTTTTGAGCATCCAAAATTATTTCATCAAAAAACTTTTTCCAAAGTTTTAATGTAGCATTAAATAAAAAATCTAGACCGTAATCATAAATTACACAAGAATAACCTTTTTTATTAAGTTGTTTGATAAAAAATTTATACATGGGAATTTTTGTACCCATAGCAGTAAAAATAAAAACAACTTTGTTGGAAGGAATAATATATTCTTTTACGCGAAACAATTTATTGTTTTTCATAAAAATAACAAATATTTTCTAAAAATAAAAACTATTATTACAAAAAATAAAGTTCCGAGTAAAGATGTTTTGGAATAATTATCTTTGTGATTTTTACCTTGTATTAAAAGATAAGTTAGCTCATCTATAAATAAACCTAGACCTATCGCATATATCATAACTGAATGAAAAATCAGCCCGGCAAAAATACCAATCAAACCATACATATAGTGATGAGTCCTAAATTTTCCAAAAGTAGGTGCGGGAATCGGGTAGATAAAAATAAATAAACGGGTAATTACAATTGTTGCTAAAAATATTGGAAAGAAGTAATTATTCAATAACATAATTACATTTTAGTATTTTTTTATCTGTTTGGAAATTTCAAAAAAGAAAGAAGCCCGCGCGTCCCGCATTTTGGCTTCCAAAAGACAGATGAGTTCCCTAATGGTGGGTCCGGCGGGATTCGAACCCGCGACCAATCGCTTAAGAGGCGACCGCTCTACCGACTGAGCTACAGACCCGGAAATTAATTAATAATTAAAAATTAAGAATTAATAATTAAAACTTTTATTCCTTAAAGAATATGATATTTTATCACCTGTTGATTATTTTGAATAAATAGAAGAAAATTCAGTGTAAAGTTTTTAAAAAAAGGAGAACAGTATGGATAAATTAGAAAAATTATCTGAAAGATTAACTAATTGGATAGGGACACCGATTTCGATAGCAGTACATACGGTAATTTTTATTGGGATATTTTCATTAAAATTTTTAAATTTTTCTGTTGATCAAATATTATTAATATTGACTACTGCAGTTTCTTTGGAGGCAATTTATTTGTCAATTTTTATTCAAATGAGTGTTAACAAAACAAAATTAACCATTGCTGGAGTGGAAAAAGATATTGATGATATCCAAGAAGATGTTCAGGAGATTTCTGAAGATATTGAGGACATTAATGAAGATGATGAGGATGACGATGAAGTAATTCGAACAATTAAAGATATTGAACAAAGAATAGTGAAATTACACAAGGAAGTGGTGGAGATAAAAGAGAATAAAAACAAAAAATAATTTTTGTACGCCCAGGGGGAATCGAACCCTCATCACTAGTTCCGAAGACTAGTACTCTATCCATTGAGCTATAGGCGCAAAGTTTTCAACTTGTATCCTCAGCAGGGATCGAACCTGCGACCTCCTCCTTAGAAGGGAGGCGCTCTATCCAACTGAGCTATGAGGACTCGATAAAAAATTACTAATTAATAATTACTAATTAATAATTTAAAAACATTTTTTTAATAAAGCTATTGAACATTGGTATTTTACCAGAATTTGGTGAAAAAGCTTTTAATTTTGTTGATTAAATTAAATTTTGGGTGGTAGATGGTAGCGTTTTCTGAAAATAAGATAATTTCTGTTGATGGTAAATTTTCCCAAGATAGGGTAACTTTTTTAGTATTAGTGTCTTTAATTTTAAATTTAAATGAAAAAATTTTAATTTGGCCAGGATAAATTCTTTCATTGGAATTAACACAAATAGAGCTGAGTTCTATTTGATCGGAAACTTTGGGTTGTAAACAGAATATCTTTTCGCCCCAGATTGATTGGCCAGTGTTTTTTAAGCTAACTTGACCGTTGTATTCATGATTAGCAAAAACTAAAAATGGAATTTGGTTTTTGTAGAATTCAAATTTAGTGATTTGCTCTGGAGAATTGGCTGTTTTTGGTTGATCGATAAATTTTTGATATTCTGGGTAAAGTTGTTCATTTTGATCAAGCCAAGAAAAATGATCAAAGGGTTCGTTGGGGTAATTGTAAATAAATGGAGTAATTGCTTTAATTCGGATATCTTGCGACCAAATTTGATAAGCATCAAGAAGAAATTGGGAAGTAGTTTTGGTGGTATAAAAATTATTTTTCTTATTAATCCCCTCTTTGTGGGGCCAACCTGTCTCAGTAATAAAAACGGGAAGTTCTTTGGTGACTCCTAATTTTTTTATAGTATCTAATTCCCATGAATAACCACGGATGCTATGTTGTCCGGTATCTTTTGGGGTACCGATAAAACCATGATTGGGGTAAGAATGCGAAGCGATACCATCAATATTGTTAAAATAATCCGGTTTGTAGTTATAAATTTGTTGATAGACGGTTTTAGCGGAAAAAAAATCAGGAGACTTATCAGGTGAGGCCAAATCTATGGCTGAGCCAAGAATAAAAAAATTTGAATTTAAACTTTTAAATTTTTGAGAGGTATAAATACTGATATCAACGTAACTTTTGACATTAACTTCTCCACCCCACTCTTGGCCATGATTAATTTCATTAAACAAAATAATGTATTGGGTTTTGGTGGGCCAATTTAAAGAGTTGAGAAAATTGGCGAGATTATCAATATCTGAATTGCAAGGTATTTTCCAGTTGTCGCCATCTGCAATAGTAGCCAGACGGATGATGGGAATAAGGTGGTACTTTCGGCAATTATCAAAAAAATCTTGCCAAGTTTGGCGATCTAATTGATCAAGACGAATGACAATAGTGACCCACCCCCAATCACCTCCAGAACTATTAATAATATCTTTGGCTTTTAATAAATCCTGTGTTTGGGTTAAATGTAGCCCGTTGATATTAGCAGATGCTAAAATAGACTTACTTAAAAAAATAAATGACAGACAAAAAATTATTAGAGTCAGTATTAGTTTATTTTTTTTAAAATTTTTAATTTTCAATTTTCAATTTTCAAACGATAAAGTATTTAATTCTAGCAAATGACAAAAGAAGAAATTATTAAAATGCGGATATCTCAAGTCGAGAAAGAGATTCGAGACACGCCATATGATAAATCGAGTGAACATCACCATGGAGTTTTGAAGGCGAAATTAGCCAAACTTAAGGATGAACTTGAGGGGCCGATGAATAAAGGTGGTGGCGGTGGTGTGGGTTATGCCATTAAGCATTCTGGAGATGCTTCGGTAGTTTTAGTAGGTTTACCAAGTGTAGGTAAATCGACGCTGTTAAACAAAGTAACAAATGCTGAGTCTAAAGTGGGAAATTACGACTTTACTACTTTGGGGGTGGTGCCGGGAATGATGGAATATAAGGGAGTAAAAATTCAGATTTTGGATTTGCCAGGAATTATTGAGGGAGCAGCTGGTAATAAAGGTTTTGGAAGAAAAGTTATTTCGGTAATCAGAGCTTCTGATTTGGTGGTACTGATGACTGATGTGCAACGGCTTGATTGGCTTAACGTGGTTGGACAAGAACTTTATAATGCTGGAATACGGTTAAACACTAGACCGCCAAAAATTTTAGTTCACAAAACTCATAAAGGAGCGATTCAAGTGATTGATCCTTATTATTCTTTTCCAAAAGATACGGTGGTGGAAATTGCAGAAGAGATGGGATTTGGTAACGCCATTATTCAATTTGGAGAAAAAATTGAAAGTATAGATAGATTGATTGATGGCTTGGTAAAAACTAGAAGGTATATGCCGGCAGTAGAAATTGTGACAAAGATGGATTTGGTAAAACCGGCTGATCTTAAAAAAATACCAGATAGAGTTTTAAAAATGTGTGTAGATCAAGAATTAGGTTTGGGAGAATTTAAAGAAAAAATTTGGCAGGGATTAAGATTGGTTCGAGTTTATTTGAAAAAAGATAGAATTAGTGATGCCGATAAACAAGATCCTTTGATTGTTAAAAGCAGTAATACTTTAGATGATGTTTTAAAAAGAATTTCAAATCAAATGAGGGATGATGTGGGTAAAGCCTATATTTGGGGTAAAGGAGCACGTTTTCCGGGGCAAGAAGTGTCGTTTAAATTTCAAGTGTTTGATGAGATGGAAGTTTATTTTGGAAGATGATTTAGTTTTTTAGTTAATTAGCTAGTAGTAAGTAGTCTAAAAATATTGGATAATGGATTATGGATCAAAAAGATTTGACTCAAGTTAGAGAGATAGTAAAAGATGAATTTAATCATCGCTTTGATGATTTAGAAAAAAAGATGTTTGAGTGGAAATCAGAGATTGTTGATGTTGTTGATGGTTTAGCTAAAGAAATTCGTGATGAAAGAGAATTTAGAGATATCTCTGGACATCAAACGGCTGATAACTCTAGAAGAATTGGAAAATTAGAACAAAAGGTTTTTGGTGTATCTGAAAGTTAATTTTTGACTAAATTTCGGATTTGGTGGGAGCGGGATTTGAGAGTTTCTTTACTAATTTTTGGTGAATTTTCAAAAAGAATTCTGGCTTTGGTGTTGGGTCGGGGGGAATAAGGGAAAGTATGAATTTTAGAAAAGCCAATTTGCTGGCAAAGATTTAAAGTTTCTTGAAAATCGGAATCGGATTCTTGTGGAAATCCAACAATTATATCGGTACCAAGCTCAAAACCCCTCTGTCCTTCGGACATCTCCCCTTGATGAAGGGGAGAAATTTCTTTTATTAAATTAATTTTTTCTAAAATATCTTTGACAGAATATTGACGATTCATGAGTTTAAGAATTTTGTCGGAACCGGATTGGATGGGGATGTGGAGAAAATTTTCAATTCTCAAATTCCAATTTTCAATTAATTTTATAAATTTGTCGTCGATACAATTAATGGGGATAGAACCGAAACTAATTAATTTAATGTTGGTTTGCTTTAATAAGGCTTCAACTAAATTTGAAAACCCATATTCATATTGATCAAGATTAACTCCGGTGATGATGACTTCCTGATAACCATCTAAAACAGCTTGATTAATAGTGTTGACGGCATCATCAATGGGAAGTGACCATAGGTAATTTCTTTTGAAGGGAACAATACAGTAAGAACAGAATTGAGTACAACCTGATTGAATTTTGAGTAAATAGCGGTGAGTGCGGCTAAATTTATCCCCTATCTTTTGGGTATAACTAGATTTTAAGTGATCAAGAAGTTCTTCTTTCTGATCGTTTTTGTAAACAACAACATTTGGAAGATCTTTGACTTTATCAAAATTGGCACAACCGGTAATGTAAATTTTAGAATCTGGATATTTTATAGATAAAGCTTTGATTTTATTTAATGATTCTTTCTCGCCCTTTTTGGTAATAGCACAAGTATTAATTATTACGATAGAAGGTAAATTCGATTTGGAAACAGGAATATATCCTTGGTCAATTAAAGTTTGAGACCATTGGTTAGTCTCGGCAGCGTTGACACGACAGCCAAAGCTAATTGATAAAAAAGTTTTAGGTGAATTCATGTGAGATATTATAGCAAAGATGGGAAGAGTTTGATTATTTATCCTAAGGATAGGGAAAACAGAAAATTATCTGGTTGTTAGCAGTCTTGATGTTTGACTGCTAAATAATTTTTAGTATCAAAATAGATTAAAATATATCAACTATTTTTTTTGGATGAGAGATGACAAAATCTTTGATGTAATCGATGATATTGATGGTGGTGTCCCAACCAAGCTCGGTTCGGGCTTTGTCGGGGGCGTTGCCGGATTCGGTTCTCCCTGGGTAGCCATCGACATATTCTATTTCTCCGCCAAAAGCCTTGGCAATTTCGGTGACAGAATATTCTTTTTTATTACTAAGAGTGTAACCGTCACCAATGCCTTTTTCGCCAACTAAAATCATGCCGTGAGCTAAATCTTTGACATAAGTGAAATTTCGTTTTTGATCTCCTGGTTTTACTACAGTCAAAGGTTGGTTATTTAAATAACTTTGTTCAAATTTGGCAATAAGAGTGGCATATTTACCGATACCATTTTCTCGTGGTCCAAAGGCGTTGTAAAAATAACAAATGGCGTAAGGTAATCCAAACTGTTTTCCGTAATTATTTATTAAATCAACATTATTGGCTTTGGTAAAAGAATAAGGATTAGCAAAACGCTCTAGACCTTGAGTGGCAAATTTGGTGCTAGATGCAGCATAGACAAGTTTACCGACTTTTCTTTTTTTACAAAATTCAACAAGCTTAAAAGTGCCGACGCCATTCATATCAAAAACTTTTTCAATATCATCAAAAGATGGAGCGATGCGAGCATATTCGCCTAAATGATAAATAATGTCCGGAGTTTCGGGAATTAAAGTGTCAATATCTTTGGTGTGACCATGGCGATATTCAGCTCCGGGAATTTCATTTTCAGTACTGCCATTAAAATAATTATCGAGGGAAATGACTTTATTGTTCGGATCTTTAACGAGTTCTTCAATGATGTGGGAGCCAATGTGACCAGCTCCACCGGTAACCAAGATAATTTTCATAATTACTAATTAATAATTACTAATTACTAATGATAGGACAATTAGTGTCGCCCCAACCATTCGTACTTTAGTTTATCAAATGTACCGGCTTTGAGAGCATCACGAATTTCTTGAGTGGCATTGATCATAAAGGCAAGATTGTGAAGAGTCATTAATCGGTAACCTAATAATTCTTGAGTTTTGAAAAGATGATGGATATAGGCTTTGTCATATTTTTGACAAGTGGGACAATGACAATTTGGGTCAAGGGGTGTTTGATCCATTTTAAACTGAGCGTTCATGATTTGACTTTTAAATTTGTTTTTGTAGTCGTGAGTGGAATTGCCGGTGCGGTGCAAAAACTGTCCTCCACGAGCCATACGTGTAGGCAAGGTGCAATCCATGGAGGTAATCCCCTGTCCAAAGAAATCAAACAAATCGTCAATTTCACCAACGCCTAATAAATGAATTGGTTTGTTAGCTTTGAGGGCGGTTGGAAGACAATAAGAAACAGCCTCACGCATTTTGTCTTTTGGTTCGCCAACAGAAATACCACCAATGGCAATGCCGTCAAAATCTTGGGAGCAAATAAATTCAGCTGATTGCTCTCGTAGATCTTTGTAATAACTGCCTTGAATAACGCCGTAAAGTTTTAAATCTTGATTTAATTCTTGATTTAATCTTTTGTGTTCAGTTAAAGATCGGATAGCCCAACGATGAGTGCGATCAAGAGCTTTTTGAGCATAGGCTTTGGTGGCTGGATAGGGAGTACATTCATCGAAGGCAATAAGATAATTAGCGGCTAAATTATGTTGAATTTGAAGAGATTTTTCAGGAGTGAAAAAATGAAGTGAACCATCAAGATGAGAACGAAATTCCACACCATCTTCGGTAATTTTGACTAAACAACCAGCTCCATTGTGGTCTTTGGCCAGAGAAAAAACTTGAAAACCACCAGAGTCTGTAATTATTTGACCGTTCCATCGGGTAAATTTGTGAAGTCCACCAAATTTTTTGACAGCTTTGTCGCCTGGTCGAAGATATAGATGATAAGTGTTACAAAAGAATATTTCCATACCAATGGCTTCCATTTCTTCAGGAGAAAGTGATTTGACGGTGGCTTGGGTGCCAACTGGAACAAAGGTAGGTTGAGACAACATATAGGTGGAATTATACTAGAAAATTAGCTTAAGAGTAAAATATAAGTATGAAAATTTTGTCATACAACATAATGAGTGGTGGATTTAGTGATTATGGTGATATGTCAAAAAAACCGCAAAGATTGGATTTGTTGAGGAAAATTATTACTGAAGGAAAACCAGATTTTATTAGCTTAATAGATACTTACAGATGGACTGAAGTTTTCAGTATAGAAGAATTACGAAAAATATTTGGGTATAAAAATATTTTTATGGTTAAGCTTGACGATGAAAGATTAATTAAAAAAGGTCATGATAATGGGATTACAGTGATGACAAATTTGGATGTTTTAAATTTTACTCAGATAAGACTTTTTAATAGAAATGCAATTAAGACGACATTGAGTGTTGATGATAAAAAGATAGATATTTTTTCTATTTATTTGGATGATATGAGTGAAGATACTAGATTAAAACAAGTTGAAAGTTTATTTGGTTTTATTGATAAAAATCCAACAATTTTTATGGGTGATTTGAATACTATAGATGTAGATGATAAGACTGTTTTGCCTATTTTAGGGAATAGTTTAGATAATGTTTTTAGAGAAATGTCTCGGGGTGAAGTAATAAAATATATTAAAAATAATGATTTTAGAGATACAAATTTAGAAAGAGTTAAAACGGTGCCAACAAAATTATTCCCAATTAAGATTAGTGAGCCTATTGCTAGATTAGATTATATTTTTTATAGAGGCGACTTTAAAGTCAAAAGTTTTGATGTTTTAAGAGGAAATTTATTCGATAAAATGTCTGATCACTTTCCGATAAAGGTCAGTTTGGAATTTTAGCGGACTTGGAGAGTGTCGGATTCAAAAATAATATCCAAAGGTTTGATAATTACTTTTTTGGGACCAGTAGAAATTTCTCCGGCGAGGGTGGACTTAAAACCTGATTGGGAAATTATTTTTTGGGCTAATTCAGTTTGTGATTTAGGTAAAAATAAAGCATAGCCGGCACCCATATTGAAGTTGGCATACATTTCGGTATCACTGATATTGCCTTGTTTTTGGATAAAATCGAATAGTGGTTGGGGTGTGGGGATATTATTGATAGTGTAAGTAAATTCTTTGTCGGCTCGCATAAGTTTGCGCCAACCGTGACCGGTGATGTTGGAAATATAATGGATATCAATATTTTGGTCCAATAAATTACCAATAACTTGGGCATAAATATGTGTTGGGGTTAAAAGGGCTTCACCATAAAGTGAACCGTCAGAAAGTTTGGCAGCGTAACCATCTGGGTGGTTTTCGGCAATACTTCTAGCTAAAGATAAACCGTTAGCGTGAATACCACTGCTTTCGATAAAAATAATAGCATCACCGTCTTGAAGTTTATTTTGAGTAATTAATTTTTCTTTGGGGTTAATAATGCCGATAGCTGATCCAGCCAAGTCAATAGTTTCTGGATTAATAATTCCCTTAAGTGTGGGGGTTTCTCCTCCTCCATAAGTGGCACCAGATAAATTACAGGCATTTTTCCAACCGATAATTAAATCGCGATAACGAGTTTCGTCAGACAACCAATTGGAATCACCAATGCCAAAATAGGCGTTGACTACCATAGGTTTGGCACCGACAGTAACTAAATCGTTAACAATCATAGCCACAGTATCTTGGGCAATTTGATCATAATAAGTTTTGCCAGTGATTTTTCGAGTGGCATCGGCGACTAAATTTTTAGTTCCCAAACCTTCAATAACAAAAGCTTTGTAGCAATTACCTTCATCCCAAACATAGGCTGATTCTCCCCTACTTTCGGTAATTTCTGACATATTAAGTTTTGATAAATTTTGAGCAGTTTCGGCCGCTTGAGTTTGGGCAAAAACTTTTACTGGATCCATTTTTGAATAATCAACACCCGAGGAAGCGTAATTAGTTTTTTTGTTATTCATGATGACTTATTATAAAGGATTTATTTTGCTATGAAAAACTTCGTTTTTTTAGCGCTTTGATGTTATTTTTATTTAAATTCTTGTTATAATATCAGCACGTTTGGCCGCAGCGTCCTCCTTCGCTAAAGCTACGGAAGGATAAAGTGGTTAAATGGCAACTTTAAAAAATGCCGCAGTGGTGAAACTGGTATACACGCAAGACTTAAAATCTTGTGCTCTCAACAAGCGTGGGGGTTCGATTCCCTCCTGCGGCACTAAACCCTCTGTATTTAGGGTTTGTACTTTATAATACTAACAACGGGGATTGGCGCAATTGGCTAGCGTGCACGGTTTGGGACCGTGAGGTTGCAGGTTCGACTCCTGTATCCCCGACTTCGTTCCGATGAATCGGAACTTCGTCGAGGCGAGCCCGACTTTTGTTGAGGCAAGCTTGATTGAGGTAACTTAAAAATTTGCGGGTATAGTTTAGTGGTAGAACGAAAGATTTCCAATCTTCCGGCAAGGGTCCGATTCCCTTTACCCGCTCCAGAATGGCAATTTAATTTATATATAAATATATGAGGGAAGGTAAAAATAATGAGCCAAAAACAGAGTCTGTTGTAAATAATCCACAGTCAGTCAAAGAAGCATATCAAGTTTTTATAGATGGAGTTGGACGTGGAGAAAATCCGTTATTTTTACGATCTGAATCTGATATTGTATTTAAAAACACTGTTGGAGAAGAAAAACCACTTTTATATGTTTATAACCCTGATGGATCTATTAAAAAATGGTTAACTCAATCTGAGATTGATAGATTTAAAAAATCTAGTGAACAAATTGCATTAAATGATGAACAATTATTTGATATGTTTTCGTTTATGGTGGGTGGTCGAAAACCAAACTTGAGAGATCTTGGTGTTACACAGTGGACAGATTTAATAACAGAATATCAAAATAACAATGTCGTAGGTTTGGACAAAGTAAGAAAAGTTTTTGAATTTGTTGATAAGAATCCTCATACCAATCTAACATTGGCTTTTGGTAGTACTTTGAATTTAAGTGTTTATGGAAATCAACAATTTGAGGCGCTTAATAATGGTAAAAAAGGTATGGTTTTTTTGATGGGAGATACTTCTTGGAATAGAGATAAAATGTTTGTTTGGCATCCCATTAGAAATATGCGTTCTTCAATACAGTCTTATAGCCCATTTAAATCCGATGGTTGTCAAGATGTTGGAGATATCTGTGATATCCAGGTTGGTTATCAAGGTGCCGATGGACCTAGAATTGTTAGGTTAAATAAAATAGTTTTTTTTATGGCAAGATATGGCTTAGGAGAACAAACAACACCAAAAACATCTTTGGATCAGATTTATATGTCACCAAATGAGTTTGTAGAACAATTATGGATACAAGATAGTAATGTACGCGAAGAACAACATAGATCGGAAAATGAAAATTTTGTTATTAATAAAAGATTACAAGGGTCACAGGAATTGATTTTTCAAAAAAAGCAGGCTATTGTGACTAAAATGTTGGATATGGCAAAAATGGGAGAACTAGATGTTGCTATTGAAAACATTGAACAATTTACTTGATCCAAAGTTATGGCATTAATAAAAATATATTCATTACCGGATAAAAAAGAGACTTTGATTGGAGGGATTGCTAAGAATATTAAAAGTGTAGTGGCTAAGGCATTGAACACTTTGGAAGTACCAACAAATGAAGATAGTATCGAAACGGTTTTTGGTGAGGGGATAGATTTGATTGGGATTGATTATATTATGGAAATAATTGCGATTGAACGGTTAAATCAGCAAAAAATTGCTGATGAAATAATTTCAGAATTGAATAAAATTTATCCAGAGATTAAATTTAGTGTTTATTTTAATTTAATTTCTGAAATTGGAATGGCACATACGTCACGATAATTTTTTGATAAGATTGGCTATGGTTCAGATATTTATAATTGGTGATAGTTTTACTTATGGGGTTAGGGAGGAAATATGAAAAATGAAGAAGCTTAAGGTATATTTAGCTGGGCAATCGAATGAATATGAGAATAATTGGAAAGAAGAATTTAAAAAATTGAATGATTTTGAGTTTTATGATTGGGAATTTGATTCGGATCAGACTTCTCCAGATACTTATTTCCCAGATGATTTGAATGGAATTAAACATTCAAACATTATGGTGGCCAACCCTGGGATTGCTCCTTCGGAAGCTACATGGATAGAGATTGGATATTTTTTAGCTAAAAATACAAAAAATCCTGGAGATAAATGTGAGAGGTTGATTATAATTTGGAAAAATGAAAGGCTGCCTGTGTGGTCTATTGAATTTGTAAAAAAAGCAGGCGTAGTGGTAGATTCGGTCGATAAGGCGATTGAAGAGTTAAAAAAGCTTAGAAAATAAATTTTAGTCTAAAGTTAGGTGAATGTGATATAATTTTTGTGTGAATGAAAGATCATCGATTTCTTTAGAAGGTTTGGAGATTCCGGACTTTACTTTTAAGCCGAATGTATGGACACAAGCATTTTTGAATGGTTTGGCAACGATTGATGTAAACAATTTTAAAGCAGTTGAATTAGGGGTTGGTAGTGGAATTGTTGGAATTGATTTAATCAGACGCGGAGTTAGTAGATATATTGGGATAGACATTGATGAAAGGATATTACCAGTGGCAGGTAGAAATATTGATAAGGCTACTCCCAATAATAATTGTGATGTATCTTTGATAACATCAGATTTATTATCTGGTTTGGGTGATGAGCGTGATTTTGATTTGATTTGTGGATGTTTACCTCAAGTAAGTAAACCGGCAACTGTTACTTTGGGGACAGCTGATAGCTATGCTCGTTATTTTGACTCACAAAAATATTGTTCTGATTTAAATGTTTATGGACTTGGGTTGAATGAAAGTGCTTTAACACAATCAAAAACAAGGTTAAAAGCAAATGGTCGAGTTGTTTTGGTTTTAAGTGGAAGAGCTGGTAAGGATGTTTTGGAACAAATGTTTCAGAGAAATGGATTTATTCCGAACGTGATTTTTGAACAAAATATTCCTCAACTAAAAGAGACAACATTGGCCACATTAGTGGACCACGAACGTTGTGGTTGTGAATTTTATTTTTATAAAGATTCAGAATGTACAAAAAGAATTTCTGTGGCTGAAACAGAACAGCGTCGATTGCAAGGAATGGATTCTTATCATAAACTTTATGTTGTAGAAGGGAAAATTAATTCTTTACGTCAAAATTTATGAAAACAAAAAGTGCGAGATTGTATGAATTTAATAAGGCATTGGTAGTGGAAGAGGTGGAGATTAGTCCCCCATTGGCAAAGTGGGTGACGGTTAAAGTTCATTTTTCGGGAATTAATTTTTATGAAAAATTAATGGTTGAAGGGAAATATCCGATAGCAGCAGAATTGCCTTTGACTATTGGGGGTGAATTTTCTGGAGAGGTAGTAGAAGTTGGTGAAGGGATTACTGATTTTAAAGTTGGTGACAGAGTTTTTTCGTTGGCTTTAACGGGGAAAGGTGTCAGCGGTGGGTTTGCAAATTTTGCCAATATTGAGGAAAAATATTTATATCACTTGCCGGAAGAGTTGAGTTTTGAACAAGGGGCGGCAGTGCCGATGATATTTTTTACAGCTTATACTATGTTGTCTAAAAAAGTTGGGATGAAAGATGGTCAAACAGTGTTGGTGCACAGTGCGGCCGGAGGTGTGGGAAGTACTTTGGTTAAATTAATAAAAGCCATGTACCCCAATTCTAAAATTATTGGCACATATTCTTCTGTAGAAAAAGAGGAAGTGGTAAAAAAATTAGGGGTTGATGTGCTAATTAATAGTGAACTAGGTGATTTATTGACAGAAATTAAGACAAAATTTCCTGATGGGATAGATGTAATTTTTGATCCGGTGGGACAAAAATTAGTATCGGAACATTTGAATTTAATTAAGCCACTAAGTGGAATTTGGTGTACTTATGGGGCTTATAGTGGAGCGATTGTGGAGGAGAATTTGGTAGGAAAATTGAGAAGTAAAAATGCGACTTTGGCGGGATTTTTGATGTGGCCTTTGATTGAAAATAAAAAATGGTGTGAAAAAGAATTTGAAGAAATTTTTGGAATAATGAAACAGTATAAAATTGGACCACAAATTGATAAAATATTTTCTCTTAATGAAGTGAACCAGGCTTTTGCCAGAATTAGTGAGAGAAAAAATATTGGTAAAGTGTTGTTGTCATGCCTAGATTGATGGAAGATTAGAAATTATTTAATCTAGAGTGCTGTGGTTGTGATTGTTGTAGTTGTTCCCTTTTTTTGTGATTTTATATCTCCTTCGGAAAGATGTTTTGGAGCTGAAGCTATTTTTTTCCCATTTTCTATTATTTGTTCTCTTGTGTATTTATTGATATTTGGATTTATTGAATATCCTGGTATAAAGGCTAGTGTTCCGTCGTAGTCGAGGAATTGTATCCAATAATTATGGGGAACATCTTCACTATATAGTCTTTTTGCTTCAGCAATATGTTCTCCCTCATGTTCAATTTGTTCTTCAATCCATTCATCTGTTGTGTGAGAGAAATGTCCTGTTTGTCTCACGGTTGTGGTTATTGCTTCTTTAAGTTCATCAAGAGTATTACAGTTTATTTTCCCGGGGTTTTCTTTGAAACTAAAAGTTTCATATTCGGCAATTGGCATGGGTGATTTCATAGCTTGTAAAATATTTTCTTTTAAACGTTCAGTTTGGTTATTTTGTATTTCGGATGATTCAAATTCAGACATAAAATATATTATCACGCTTAGTTTTTATTTTTTGGTAAAATCGGGTATGGAGAATAAATCAAAATTTTTAGAAGTGGGGTTAGAGGCGGTTAAGAAGGCGGAAGAGGTTATCAGAAAATATTATTCTGGTAATTTTGAAACTTCGTTTAAAGATAATGGATCACCAGTAACAGTGGCGGATAAAGAGGCGGAAAAAGTAATTATAGAAACAATAAAAGAGGCTTTTCCAAGTCATATGTTTTTGGGAGAAGAAATGGGACGATCAGGGGTTGGTTCGGAATATATGTGGGTAATTGACCCGATAGATGGGACAAAAAATTTTGTCAGAGGATTACCTTTGTTTACTACCCTATTGGCTTTGGTAAAAGATGGAGAGATAATTTTAGGAATTTCCAATGCTCCGATAATGAATGAATGTTTGTATGCTGAAAAGGGTGGTGGGGCTTATTGCAATGGAGAAAAAATAGAAGTTTCTAAAATAAAATCATTAAAAGAGGCTTATATGAGTTATGGTGGGTTAACTTATTTTGTCGATAAAGGGATGTGGGAACCATTGTTGAAACTTAATCGAGAGACTCATTTTCACCGAGCTTTGGGTGATTTTTGGAGTTTTCATTTGTTAGCACAAGGCAAACTTGATTTGATGGTAGAAGCTGATGTAAGAATTTGGGATATTGCGCCATTAGTGTGTATTGTGCAAGAAGCTGGTGGAAAAATGACTGATATACAGGGTAAAAAAATAAATATAAATACGGATACAGTGTTGGCAACCAATGGATTGATCCACAGTCAGGCAGTGAAGTGCTTTAAAAAATAGACGTGACTTGTGATATAAATGAGTATGAATAGCAGTGATAAAAGAGCAATGATTCCTGATGTTTTAGCTGATAGATATGGCAGTACGCCGATGGTGAATATATTTTCCCCAGAACAGAGAATAATTTTTGAACGGGAGTTGTGGATTGCAGTGATGAAAGTCCAAAAAGAATTGGGGCTGGATATTCCTGATGAAGCAATTAATGCCTATGAAAAGGTAAAAAACGAGGTTGATTTGGATTGGATAAAAAATCGAGAAAAAGAATTGAGACATGACGAAAAAGCCAAATTAGAGGCGTTTAATAAATTAGCTGGATATGAATATGCTCATTTGGGAATGACTTCTCGCGATCAGGGGGACAATACCGAACAAATGCAAATTAAAATGGCAATGGAAATTTTGAGAGATCACACAGTGGCGGCGTTGGCACGAATGGCCAGATTAGCAGTGGAATATAATGGTCTGGTTTATCCAGAAAGGACTCATTTGGCAGTAGCTCAACCATCATTGGTAGGTAAAATATTTGCTAATTTTGGGGAAGAATTATTGATTGGTTTTGATAGATTGGAAACTTTGATGGAAAAATATCCTTTAAGAGGAATTAAGGGAGCGGTGGGAACACAAACGGATCAATTGCAACTTTTTAATGGGGACAAAAATAAAGTAGAAATTTTGGAACAAAAAGTAGCTGAATTTTTGGGTTTTAAAAATGTCATGGGAAGTGTGGGGCAAGTGTATCCCCGATCGTTAGATTTTGAAGTGGCTTCAACTTTATTTCAATTAATTTCTGGTCCATCTAGTTTTGCAAAAACTGCCAGAGTGATGGCGGGATTTGAAGAATTTACTGAAGGATTTAAAGATGGTCAAGTAGGGTCAACAGCGATGCCCCATAAAATGAATAGCAGATCAAGTGAAAGAATTAATTCTTTCAGAAATATTTTGGCTGGTTTTGTAACTATGACGATGGGGAATTCGGGGGATCAGTGGTTTGGAGGCGACGTAAGTTGCTCGGCAACCAGAAGAGTGGCGATTCAAGGAGCTTTTTTAGCAACTGATGGAGTGTTGGAAACATTGATGACAGTATTGGATGAATGTGGTTTTTATCCGGCAGTAATTCAAAGAGAAATGGATAAATATTTGCCATTTTTAACAACCACCAGATTATTAATGGCAGCAGTGAAAAATGGAGTTGGCCGAGAAGTGGCTCATGAAGCAATTAAAGAAAATGCGGTGGCAGTGGCTTTGGAAATGAGAAAAAGTGGTAATCAAACAAATGATTTATTAGATAGATTGGCAGGAGATTCAAGGTTGGGTTTGTCAAAAGAAAAATTAACTGAGGCTATTTCTAGACCAATTGAATTTGTGGGTAATGCGGCAGATCAAATAAACGATTTTGCCAAGAAGGTAGCGAAAATAGTGGATAAATATCCAGAAGCGGCAAAATATAATCCGGAAGAGATATTTTGATTTGATTTATTATCGTTATTGATTTAGAGTATTTTTATGAAGGCAATAATAAAATTGGTTTTGATGGGCGTGGCGGTGATGATTAGTGCTTATGTAGTCCCGGGAGTTTCGGTGAGCGGTTTTTGGGTGGCAATAATAGCTGCAGTGATTTTGTCGATAATGAATTTTGTTATTAAACCAATTTTGGTTTTGTTTACTTTACCAATTAATATTATGACTTTAGGTTTATTTACTTTTATTATTAATGCAGTGATGGTGTTGTTGGTGTCATCTATCGTTCCTGGTTTTGTGGTGTCCAGTTTATTGTCGGCAGTACTATTTAGTGTGATTTTGTCGATAGTGAACGGGTTTTTGGGAATGATTTCGGAATAATTATTCCAAATTGTCGTGGGTGGTAATAATGTCTTCGTGGTCTTGAGTGTGGTCGAGATTATCGGTTGGGGTTTCAAATTTAGACAATTCAAGATGACCTAAGTCAATGATTTGATTGATGATGGTTTTAGCTAAGTAATTTAAGGTAGGAATGTTTTCGCGGATACGATTAGTAGTGATAATATTGGCTTTAGTAGCGGCTTTTTGAATTTCCCAGCCAGATTTATTAATTCTGGAGTCTAAATCTTCATTTTTTCTTTCTTGAGTAAGCCAACCAACATATTCAGAGACAGACATATCTGGCATAATAAATTCCTTGATAATTAGGGTATTTTTGTATTTTGATTGAATATATTTTTCTAAACGAGCCCAACCACTCATTTCAATTTGACAGTAAACTATGGGTTTTGGTTGATTAAAAGCGTAATCGAGACTTTTTTTAGGGAGTCCATAATAGCTTTCTCCCCTTTTAATAAATTCCAAAAAATCATTATTTTTAAGTGACTCTAAAAATTCATTGGTTTGATAAAAGAAATAATCAATCTCGTCAATTTCATTTTCACGAGGTGGTCTGGAGGTGGCCGTGATAGTTTTATAAAATAAATTTGGGGCCAAATTGATCATTTCATTATAAATACTGTCTTTGCCGGCAGCAGCTAATCCACTGGCTAAAAAAACAATTTTGTCATATTTGATTTCTTGGTTTTTAGAAAAAGATTTCAAAGAGCACCAAATACCGTATTTTTTGATATCGGGAATAAATTTTTGGTATTGGGGAAGAGTGTTTTTTAGATGGGAAGGGATGAGACGTGGATTTGTAGCCAAAAGACATTCGATAATTTTTTTGCCGGAATTAATGTCTTGCTGAGAAATATTAGATTTCATAGGGTATGGTGTGATTTTACTATAAATTATCTTTAATGGTGTAAAATAGGTCAATTAATTATTAACTTAATTATGAGTGCAGAAGCAGAAGGTGTTTTGGATAATAAAGGTTTAGTGGAGAATGGTATACCAATCGATTTAACGTGTCGTGGGTTTGAGGTCTCTCAAGAGGGTTTGGATGCTTTAGCACAAACTGATGATATTTTGACACGGGAGGGTGATTATCGTGATTTTATAGCTGAGCTTTCAAAGTAAATTTGGTCTGTAGTTGTGATAAAATTTTTTGTGTGGCCAGGGTGTTGAAATTGGTATACAAGCATCGCTCAGAACGGTGTGTCGCAAGACGTATGGGTTCAAGTCCCATCCCTGGCACTTAATTAGGTCATAGATCGTAGATTTTTAGATCGTAGAAAAAATGGAAGTATCTAGTATAATAAGAGCACAAGCCGAAGTAGCCAAGATGGTCACGGCACTGGTCTGAAAAACCTGGGATGTCAGTTCGAGTCTGACCTTCGGCACAAAACTAGATCTTAGATCGTAGATTTAGTAAAATATTTGAGAACTTTTAAATAATTGGTTAAATTACCCTGTTTTTGGGTAATAATTTTGTTAATTTGCGGATATAGTATAGTGGTTAATATGCGTCCTTGCCAAGGACGAGTCACGGGTTCGAGTCCCGTTATCCGCTCATTTTTTTGTTATTGAGGAAACCTGGTCACTTAGCTCAGTTGGTAGAGCGCTTCGTTTACATCGAAGATGTCGGGGGTCCGAGTCCCTCAGTGACCACATTCAAATTCCCCTTCTGTTTTACGGTTTTTCCCTGTTTGTTGGCGGGCCTTTGAATAAATAACAACTTAAGATATAATATTGGACATATCAGCCGATGTGGTGAAATTGGTATACACGTACGCTTGAGGTGCGTATGCCGCAAGGTGTGGGGGTTCAAGTCCCTCCATCGGCACAATAAGAGACAGACCTGTTTGTAAATGTGTTAATTGATTGATAGATAGGGTTTAATTGGTGGTTCAATTTTTTTATCAAAACCGTGAATAAAGAGTGATTTTTACTAGTTTTTCACGGTTATGTGGTGGTAAATTATCTTAGTTTTGGTTATAATTAGAGTCCATACTTTTACCCTATTAATAAGTTAATTTAATTCTTTTTAAGATGAATATAAATAAAAAAGATACACCTGCAAATCAGGAATCAATTAATGTTAGAGATTTTGTGTTTCAAAATATCACTTCGTATAGTGGTGATGCTACTTTTTTGGTAGGGCCAAGTGATAAAACTAAAAAACTTTGGGATGAATGTAAAAAACTTTTAAAAAAAGAGACTGAAAATGGTGGGGTTTTGGATATTGATACCAAAACTGTTTCTAATATAGTTAGTCACGCTCCTGGTTATATTAAAAAAGATTTGGAAGTAATTGTTGGTTTGCAAACAGATGAACCGTTGAAAAGAGCCATTAAACCAGCGGGTGGAATCAGAGTAGTAATGCATGCTTGTGAAGAAAATGGTCGAGAGGTTGATCCTGAGGTAGTTAAATTTTTTACTGAATATCGAAAAACCCATAATGATGGTGTTTTTAGTGCTTACACTGAAGAAATGCGTCGACTTCGAAAAACAGGGATTTTAACTGGGTTACCTGATGCTTATGCCAGAGGAAGAATTATTGGGGATTATCGAAGAATTGCTTTGTATGGTGTGGATAAATTAATTGAAGAAAAAAATAACGATAAAGAAAAATTAGTGGGAGAAATGAATGATGAATTGATTAGATTACGTGAAGAAGTTAGTGAGCAGATAGTGGCTTTGGAATTAATGAAACAAATGGCAGCGACTTATGGGTTTGATATTGGTCGACCAGCTTTGTCAGCTCAGGAAGCAATTCAATGGACATATATGGCCTATTTATCGGCAGTAAAAGAACATGATGGAGCAGCAATGAGTTTGGGAAATGTGAGTAGCTTTTTTGATATTTATATTGAAAAAGATTTAAAAGAAGGTATTTTAACTGAAGAACAAGCTCAAGAATTAGTGGATCAATTTGTGATGAAATTAAGATTAGTTCGTCATTTAAGATCAAATGAGTATAATGCTTTGTTTGCCGGAGACCCAACTTGGATTACTGAAGCATTGGCTGGTTGTTGGAGTAATGGTCAGCACAAAGTAACTAAAACCACCTATAGTTCTTGCAGACACTTTATAATATAGGACCATCACCTGAGCCAAATATGACAGTGTTGTGGTCGGAAAATTTACCAAAAGCTTTTAAAGAATTTTGTGCCAAAGTTTCTATTGACACTTCTTCAATTCAATACGAGAATGATGAGTTAATGAGAAATTGTGGGTGTACTGACGATTATGGTATTAGCTGTTGTGTATCAATGTTGGAAACTGGAAAACAAATGCAATTTTTTGGAGCTCGATGTAATATTGCAAAAGCTTTATTATTGGCAATAAACGAGGGTACTGATGAAGTGACAGGAATTAAAATTTTAGATGTAGATGCGGTTAAAGATGGTTATCTTGATTACAAAGAAGTTTGGAAAAGATATAAAGAAACTTTGTCATTTTTGGTTGAAAATTACATAAATACCATGAATGTAATTCATTACATGCATGATAAATATTATTACGAAAGAGCTCAGATGGCTTTGTTGGACACTAAGGTAAAACGAGTCATGGCTTTTGGAGCGGCTGGTTTGTCGGTGGCGGTGGATTCTTTATCGGCCATAAAATATGCCAAAGTAAAGCCAATTAGAAATGAGCAAGGAGTGGCCACTGATTTTGAAATTACTGGAGAATATCCAAAATATGGTAATGATAATGATAAAGTTGATGATATCGCCAAAGAAATAGTGGAATTTTTCAATGATGAATTAAAAAAACATCATATTTATCGAAATGCTCAGCCAACTTTGTCTATTTTGACCATTACTTCAAATGTAGTTTATGGTCATAAAACTGGAGCGACTCCAGATGGCCGAAAAGCTGGTGAACCATTTGCTCCTGGAGCCAATCCGATGCATGGGCGAGATACTAGCGGAGCAATTGCTTCATTAAATTCGGTGAGTAAATTGGGTTATGGAAATGCTCGAGATGGAATTTCAAATACTTTTTCGACAACTACTAAAACTTTGGGTGGAACAACAGAAGAACAAGAAGGAAACTTAATTAAACTTCTTGATGGTTATTTTAAGAAAGGTGGTCACCATTTAAATGTAAATATAATGGATAAATCGACTTTGTTAAAAGCCATGGAACATCCAGAAGAATATCCCCAATTGACGATTAGAGTTTCTGGTTATGCGGTGAACTTTGTAAAATTAACTAGAGAACAACAAGAAGAGGTGTTAGCTAGAACATTTTTTGAATCAATGTAAATTATGTTGGAATCAATTCTAGAAAAGGAAAATTTTTCGCCGGATGAGATGGGTCAAAATTTAGAGACTGTAGCTTTGAAAAAAGCTGGTTACCCTTGGTGGAAAACATTTATTTTGGCTATTTTAGGGGGGATTTTTATTGCCTTTGGGGCAATGTTTACGACTACTATTTGTGCTGGAACTTCTAACATCCCCTACGGGTTATCTAGATTATTGGCTGGAGTGTCGTTTGGTTTAGGATTAATTTTGGTGATATTAAGTGGGGCAGAATTATTTACTGGCTCAACTATTGTGTCGGTGGGAGTGGCCAACAAAAAAATTAGTTTAGCTAAACTAATTAAAAATTGGGGGCTGGTTTATTTGGGAAATTTTATTGGCTCACTTTTGATTGCCTTATTGGTTTTTTTTGGGAAGCAATATTTGTTTGGTAATGGGTCGGTTGGTTTAACTGCTGTAAATACAGCATTGTCTAAATTACACCATACTTTTGGAGAGTCAATTTCATTGGGTATTTTGTGTAATATGCTAGTTTGTTTGGCGATTTGGTTGACTTACAGTACAAAATCAGTGGCAGGAAAAATTATGGCTTTAATATTCCCAATTACAGCTTTTGTGGCGGCTGGTTTTGAACATAGTGTGGCTAATATGTATTTTGTGCCGATAGCTTGGTTAATAAAATTTTTTGATCCTAGTTTTGTTGTTAATATAAATGTGGCAGATTTAACCTGGTCACATTTTTTATTAGGTAATTTACTCCCGGTGACCATTGGAAATATAATTGGTGGAGTATTTATTTGGTTAACTTTTAACTTTTTGTACAAAAAACATGCTTAGAGTTCACTCAATTGAAACTTTTGGGACTCATGAGGGTCCGGGGTTGAGATTGGTGGTTTTTTTACAGGGATGTAATCTTCGTTGTTTGTATTGTCATAATCCGGATTTACTTGAATGTCGTGGCGGCAAATTGATGAAAAGGAAAGAAATAATTGAAATTGCTGAAAAACAAAAAGAATATTTTGGCAATGATGGTGGATTTACTGTCTCTGGTGGTGAGCCAACATTGCAAGTAAAGACATTAAATAAATTATTTAGAAGTTTAAACAAACGAAAAATTAAAACAGCTTTGGATACAAATGGAACTATCGTAAGTGATGACATTAAAAGACTTTATAAAAAAACTGATTTATTGTTATTAGATATCAAACATATTGATGAGGAAATGCATAAAAAGTTAACTGGAGCATCTAATAAAAATGTTTTAGAAATGGCAAAATACCGCGAAGACATGGGTAAACAAATGTGGATAAGATATGTTTTAGTGCCAGGATGGAACGATCAAGAAGAATATCTAAGACAATTTGGTGAACATTTTGTGGGTTATAAAATGATTGAAAGAGTAGAGATACTCCCCTACCATACGCTGGGGGTTTATAAATATAAAGAGCTGGGGTTGGAATATAAATTGTCAGATATGTTACCGCCAACTAAAGAAAGTTTGGAAAAAACTCAAAAAATATTGAGGGAATATTTTGCCAATGTTTTGGTAAAATAGAATTGATTGTTAGAAGCAAAAAGTTATTGTATAATAACGATTACTTTGTTTGGACATTGAAATATTAATGCGGGATCGTCTAATGGTAGGACACTGCTCTTTGGAAGCAGGTATTCTAGGTTCGAGTCCTAGTCCCGCAACAAAATTGGACACTGTTGCAAAAACGGGCGCTTGAATTTTTGTTTTAATTTTTTAAAAATATCCTTGTATCTTTTTACCCACAATATAGGGTATAATGTTGGTATAACTTAAAAGTGAATTTGGGTTTGGGGTACTCTTTTTGAGCTATTGGTTAGATATATTTTTGTTTTTTTAATGAAACTTAACAGTGAAAGTTCTCAGCTTATTTTTGATGCCGCTTTAAAAAGTGGTGTGAGTGTTAAAGTTATCTCGAGGCGTTTAAATTTGATAAGACTTTATTGTAAAGAAAAAGATTTGTTTGTTAAAGGGACTTCTTTTCCGGTTAATTCTCAAACTTCTTGCATGATTGCAAATAATAAGTTTTTGACTAAAAAGGTTCTTAAAAGTGAGAATATTTTAATGCCAAAAAGTTGGTTGGTAAGAACTCCGTCTGAGGCAAAAAGATTAATTTTAAAGAAGAAAATGTATCCTTGTGTTTTAAAACCAACGAAAGGGGCTCATGGTCATAAGGTTTATGTAAATATAAATTCTTTTGACGAATTTAATAAATTGTTGCCTTTTGTTTTTACAAAACCAGGCCGTAATAGCGTGTTAATTGAAGAATATGTAGAAGGAAGCGATTACCGTTTATTGGTAGTGGGAGATACCGTCTCGGCGGTGATGGAAAGAATTCCAGCTCATGTGATTGGCGACGGAGTAAGTACTATTGGTGAGCTGATACAACAGTTTAATAAAAATCCGTTAGTAGGAAAAAAGTACGAAAAACCTTTGTGTAAAATAATTATCAATGCCGAGGTGGGAAGAAATTTAGATAAACAAGGAATGGATTTTACAGATATCCCTAAGTTGAAAAAAAAGATTTTTTTAAGACAAAACGCCAATATTAGTACTGGTGGCATTGGATTTGATGTGACAGATAACGTTTGCCAATCAGTAAAAGATTTAGCAATTAAAGCGACTAAAGCAATTGGAATGGTGATTAGCGGAGTTGATCTGATTTATAATAAAAAAACTAAAAAAGCTTATATTTTAGAGATAAACGATACTCCTGGAATCGACATTCATCATTATCCTGCTTTTGGAAAACCACGATTGGTGGCTGATGATATTGTGAAGTATTTGATTGGTTGAGTATAATAGCCTATGATCTGGAAAAAACCACATGTTGCGAGAATTTATGAAGCGCTGACGGCGATTGCTGGCAATAGAATTGAAATTAATGGTAATAGGGCTAAGTGTTATTCAATTACAAACGACAAAGTTTATGATATCCAGTACAATTCGGTAAGTGGCAGTATTATGTCAAATGACAATGCGGCTTTTTATACCAACTGTTTGAGTTATCCGATGATTGCTTATTTGATGTTAATTAACAAGATCCCCTATCAAGAAAAATTATTAGAAATTTTTAAAGATGTTTGTTGGAAAGAGGTAAATATTCACTTTAAAAATGATTATGATAAATCAATTAAATTTGTGTTGGGAGAGTTGAAAAAAGAAGGACAGGACACTGATTTTATTAGAAATGAAGTGAAAAGAATTTATGATTTTGTTTGTAGTTTGCAAATAAAAACTTTAGGAGAATTGCAACGGCCAATACGATAAAGTAGCCGATGATATAATCCTAGATATGTCACAGACTATTATTTTTGGTGTTACTAGTGGGATAGCGGCGTTTAAATCGATAGAGCTGGTTAAGGAACTTAAAAATGAGGGATATGATGTTCGAGTGGTAATGACGGAGCATGCCAAAAAGATGATTAACCCAAAAGAGTTTGAAAAAGTTTCTGGGAATTTAGTAATTACAGAACTTTTTGAAAAAGGATTTGATTATAAAAAAATTCTTAAAAATAGAAAAGTGAGTCATGTATCGTTGGCGGAAAAGGCTGATGTGATGGTTATTTGTCCAGCAACGGCGAATGTAATTGCCAAATCATCTTATGGTATTGCTGATGATTATTTGACCACTACAGCACTGGCAGTAACATGCCCAATAATTATTTGCCCGGCGATGAATGTAAATATGTGGAATAACCCGATAGTTCAAGAAAATTTAGATAAATTACGGCAGCGTAATTTTCATATAGTAAATCCGGTTAAAGGAATGTTGGCTTGTGGATATGAGGGCATGGGAAGATTGGCCGATAATCAAACAATAAAACAAGAAATTTTTGATTGTCTCGACCAATCGAATTCTCTTAAGGGTAAAAAAATTATAGTGACTGCTGGGGGAACTATGGAAAAAATTGATGATGTGCGTTTTATTACCAATCGGAGTTCTGGAAAAATGGGAGTGGCGATTGCCGAAGAATGTTTTTTGAAAGGAGCAGAGGTACTTTTATTACGAGCAAAAAATTCGGTGTCTCCGCGATATCCTATTGAGGAAAAAATGTTTACCACTGCTGATGAACTTTTGGATTTAGTGGAATCAAATGTAAAAAATTATGAATATTTTTATCATGCGGCGGCAGTGTCGGATTTTAAACCAGAGATTCAATCGAAAGGTAAAATTTCTAGTAAAAAAGAATTAATAATAAAATTAAAACCACAAGTAAAAATTTTGGATAAAATTAAAAAAATTAACCCAAATATATTTTTAATTGCATTTAAGGCAGAGTGTATTTCTGATATAAAAAAACTTACAAAAATTGCCTTTGATCGACTAAAAGAATCTAATGCAGATGTGATTATTGCCAATGATGTGGGTAAAAATAACAGAGGATTTGAAGTTGATACAAATGAAGTAACGGTGATATTTAAAGACGGAACAAATGTTTTTGTGCCGTTGGCTGATAAACATGAAGTTGCCAGACAAATTGTGGAATTGATTAATACAAAATTATCCTTGGTCTAAAATTTTTTGAAGATTTGATTTTAGTTCTAATCCCCCATCGATATTGTTGATAATTTTTTGATGAGCTATTTTGGGATCTTCGAATATTAAGGTCATTTTTTGAGAGTATTCAATATCAAGAGGATATTCTGTTCTTGCCGCAAGGCGTTTTTCTCGAACAGGACTATCTGCTTTGATAAGGATAAATTGAGATTGTGGTATTTGGTTTAAAAAATATTCTCGATATTTTTCTTTGATAAATGTTTGAGAGACAATAATTTTTTGGTGAGTGGTCAAAAGCTCTTTAGTTTTTTGGGTAAGATTGGTAAAAAATATATCTCGCATATCATCGGTGATAGGAAGTTTTTGGGAAATTGCCTGTTTCATAATCTCTGGCAAACTTTGATCGCCGTCATAATGATAGAATCCGAATTCAGTTTGAAGTAGATTGCCAACAAAGCTCTTCCCTACTCCTGGTAAACCAAAAAGAACAATAACTTGCATGAGAAGGATTATAACTCTGTTTACGCAATTAAATTGAGATCACTGGTCCTACCTGTCGATGGAAGATTACCATTTGAATCTTTGTATCGTTCGTTGGCGGCGGATGCCATAGTTCTGTCTCCTGCTCCAGTGGGAGAAGTCTTCTTAGCCCCGTTTAAAGCTTTTGATACCGCTAAAGAAAAAGAAATTCCATTTGGATTGTAGTGGCCAAGTGTAGTAAAAATTTCGTAAATCACTTTTGCTTCTTCTTTTAATGATAAATTAAGACTTTTTGCATATTGTATGGCTGATTCCATAACTTCTAATTTACCTTCGACACTTAATGACGGAGATAATTTTCCACCATTAACAACGTCTTGTGGTGTTAATCCGACAAGGAATGCATAAACTTTAAGTTTTGAATGAAGGCTGGCTCTAGTTTTTTTTGATACTTCTTCTTTTGATGAAGCATGCATGGCGCTGACATCAGTCCATGTTTCATGTACATTAACTGTTTCGGCTTTTTGCATTTTTAGTAACACCGAGGCATTTTTGAATAGAGAGAAACTGTCTTGATGAGAATCGTCAAACGGTAACACTTCAATGTTTGGATTTTGTTCTGCTAGTTTTTGATTGATAGTTGCCAATTCTTTACCATTGCAACTAACATAATCGATTAATCCTGCTAAATCTTTAAGATAGACTATTTTTGTAGATGAAATTTCTATCGCAGTTTTAGCACCAGCTGATCTAATAATTCTGAGCTGTCTAGTCAATGTTGACATGGTATCTTTATATTTTTCTGGAGGATAAGATTCAATGTCGTGTAAATTGTTCAAAATAAAAAGTGGAGTGTGACTGGCGAGTTCAAATAGTGTTTCGTCGGAACAGTTGAAGATTGGCTCTGGTTTAAATAAATTGCCCTCGTTATCGTAATATCCAGGAGATTTTGCAATAGTTCTGTCGGCTTTTTTGGCAACGTAAGTTGTTCCATTAAATTTAACTTCTATACCTTTTTGGTGGTCTATTGCCAAATTAAGTTTTTCTGGAATATTTGATTCGTCTTTTTTGTCTTTTACTCTGCCAAAAGAGTATCCATCTTCTGTGAATTTTATTGATAACGGATTATTAGTGTATAAATTAGATTGTTCTTCTGATTGATATGGGGTGATAAGAGCGACATTCTCGCCATCACCATCAAGAAGATCGGTCATTTTGGAAGCGGCTCCACCCAATGTGTATGCTTGTGGTTCAAAAAGTTTAATTGCTGTGTCTAGAAGTTTTTTATTGGTAAATTGTGGTTTACCACCTGGTTCATTAAACGATCTTAAAACGTAACCAATAAGTTGGGCTGTATTTTCAACGTTTCCAGAAATATCGATTCCATTATCTTTGGCAAAATGTTCAATTTCTTGGGTGACTTCAGATTCAGTTTTTCCCTGTTCTTTCCCTTCTTCTAAGGCATAAACGAAAGCATTATTAATTTTTTCTTGAACTGATTCTTGTTCTAAAGTACAGACAGCGTCGGTGTTGATTAGCCCAAAAGCTACTACTGGATTTTCCGATTTAGGAGTATCTTTCATGGCTTGGGCAAAAAGTTGATCAACACTGTGAGATAGTTTAGTTGAGAGACTGTTTATCAACCCAGCGTGTTCAGAATATTTTTTCATCATTTTCTCAATCATTTGCCCAACATCAATTCGTTCTTGAATGTCTTGAGGAGAGAATGAATTACGGTCAAGAAATTTGGCTAAAGTTTTAAATAATTGTGGATTGGCATCGAGATGGTTTTTGCCTACTCCAATAGCATCTTCTTTTTCGTTTTCTGGAACAAGAGTAAAAGATCGAGAGCGTTTCATGGATTCTTTTAGAACTTTGAAGCTTTCTGATTCAGGGTTTAATAAAGATTCAATATTGGTATATTTTATTTCGATAATTGGTTGATCTGGGAGCCTTACAACATCAATAGTTCTATCATGTAATTTAACGGTTTCAATTGTTGGACGTGATGCTTCTACTCTTTCTTGTGTCATATTTTTTATGTATTTTTGTAAATACAGACGATTTTAGCACTAAATTATTATTTTTCAAAAAAAATACTGTTTTTGTGAGAAAAGTGGAGTTTTTAGTGTTTTTGGTTTATTGAAAACTGTACTGGTGGTGTTTGATATATATTTGGGTAGTTTTATCCCCTGTCTTATTTTTGGAAAAAAAATATACTGATAAATACATTGAGGATAAATAATGAATTGGGTGAAAATCCCAAACTGTGCCGCAACGGTAAAGGTCTCCTTCGTTGAAACTTCGGAGTACCGCAGTCCGATCTTATTTATTTAGGCCAGAGGCCTACTCAATTTTGGTCCGAGCCAGACTGAATGTGTTTATTAATTAAGCCTGGTGAAAGCCAGGTTTTTATTTAATAAAAATATGTTTGAAAAAATAAAAAAAAGAGATGGACGAGTGGTTAAATTTGATTCGAGCAAAATCAAAATTGCGCTGCAAAAAGCAGGGAAAATAACTGGAGAATTTGATGAGAAAGTGGCCTTTAAATTGAGTTTGAAAGTTTTGGATTTTGCTGAAGAAAAGATTACTAATAAGATTCCAAAAGTAGAGGAAGTGCAAGATATTGTGGAAGAAGTTTTGTTGGATTCAAAGTATAAAAAAACGGCTAAGGAATATATTACTTATCGACAGGAAAGAACACAAATCAGGGAAGCTAAGGCAAATTTGATGCAAGTTTATAAAACAATTGCACTGGCTCAGGCTGAAGAAGATAGTGATGTAAAACGAGGAAATGCTAATGTTGACGGAGATACAGCCATGGGAAAAATGCTCCAATTTGGAGCGGAAGGAAGTAAAGAATTCGCTAAGAAATTTTTGATGAAACCAGAACATGCGGCAGCCCATGATAATGGTGACATCCATATTCATGATTTGGATTTTTGGGCGACGGGAACTTTGACTTGTTGTCAGTCTGACCCATTAGTTTTGTTTGAAAAAGGATTTAATACTGGTCATGGATTTTTGAGAACTCCGAATTCAATTAGTAGTTATGCAGCGTTGGCGGCGATATTGTTGCAGGCCAATCAAAATGAACAACATGGGGGTCAATCAATACCGAATTTTGATTATGCCATGGCACCAGGAGTATTAAAAACTTTTCGAAAAAGTGTCGTCTCTAATTTAATGAAATTAATCGAATTTATTTCGGATAAAAATATTGAGAAAAAAGATATAAAACAAATTATTGAAGAAGTCGAAGGAAAAGATAAATTGACTTATCCAGAATTATCTAAAGATTTTTTGAAAAATTTAAAAAGTTTAGTTAAGAAAAATTTAAAAGAAGATTTAACAGTAAAACAGTTAGAGAAAATAGTGAAACTTTCGGTAAAAGATACCGAAGAACAAACATTTCAGGCAATGGAGGGATTTGTCCATAATTTGAATACAATGCATTCTCGAGCTGGGGCTCAGGTGCCATTTACTTCAATTAATTTTGGGACAGATATTACCGCTGAGGGTCGATTGGTGTCTAGGGCATTTTTGGAGGCAACGATGAATGGTTTGGGAAAAAGTGAAACCCCAATTTTTCCTATTTCGATTTTTAAAGTAAAAGAAGGAATAAATTATAATCCAACAGATCCTAATTATGATTTGTTTAAAAGATCAATGGAGGTTTCAAGTAAACGTCTTTTCCCTAATTTTGTGTTTGTAGATGCGCCTTTTAATTTGAAATATTACAAGCTGGGTGATTACCGAACAGAGATTGCCACAATGGGTTGTCGGACTCGGGTATTTGCTTCAATTTTTCCTGAAAGTGATGGGATTGCGACGAGAAGAGGAAATTGTTCGTTTACAACGATAAATTTACCTAGAATTGGGATAAAACATGGAATTGTTTTAGATAATAAAGCGATAGTTGATTGGGATGGTTTTTATCAAGAATTAGATGAAAAGATGGATTTAGTGGCAGATCAATTATTGGAAAGATTTGAATTTCAAGGTGAAAGAAGAGTGAGAAATTTTCCATTTTTAATGGGGCAAGGAAATTGGATGGGAAGTGAAAAATTAGGTCCGGATGATAAGCTTCGCGAGGTGATTAAACATGGCACTTTGTCAATTGGTTTTATTGGTTTAGCCGAGACTTTAGTGGCAATGACAGGAAAACATCACGGTGAGTCGGATGAATCTCAAAAAATTGGTTTGGAAATAGTTGGATTTATGAGAAAAAAATGTGATGATCTGATGAAAAAATATAATTTGAATTTTAGTTTATTGGCAACTCCAGCTGAAGGTTTATCGGGACGTTTTACTAAAATTGATAAAAAAGAATTTGGAATAATAAAAGGGGTTACGGATCGAGAATTTTATACAAATTCTTTTCATGTGCCGGTATACTTTCCTATTGGTGCTTTTGAAAAAATTGATATAGAGGCGCCGTATCATGATTTATGTAATGCTGGACATATTACTTATGTAGAATTAGATGGAAATTTGAGTAATAATATTGATGCTTTTGAAGCGGTAGTGCGAAAAATGAAAGAATCTGGAATAGGCTATGGGAGTATTAATCACCCAGTTGATAGAGATCCTGTTTGTGGATTTTCAGGAATTATAGAAGGAGATATTTGCCCATCTTGTGGCAGAAAAGAGTTTGATAATGGAGTTGGTTTTGAAAGATTAAGAAGAATAACGGGCTATCTAGTGGGGTCATTGGAAAGATGGAATGATGCTAAAAAAGCTGAAGAAAAAGCCAGAATTAAACATTCTGTAAAATTTAAAAATTGATGAATCAAATTAGATTAGCTAGTGAAATTGAGACGGATAATATAGTTAATGGTGATGGATTAAGAACAGTAATTTGGTGTCAAGGCTGTAGATTAAGATGTCCTGGTTGTCATAACCCAGAAAGTTGGGATGAAAAAGGTGGAACTTTAATTAATATTAATGAGATTAGAGAAAAGTTAAAAAAAATAAAAGGTCAAAGTGGCTTGACATTCTGTGGTGGTGAGCCAATGTTGCAACCATTAGTCTGTAAAGAAATTAGTGAATGGGTAAAAAAAGAATTGGGTTGGTCGGTGTGGTCGTTTACTGGATATTTGTATGAGGATATAAAAAAAGAAGGCGGTGATCGATGGGAGTTTTTAAAAACATTGGATGTGTTAATTGATGGGCCATTTGTATTGGCCGAAAAAGATTTAAGTATAAAATTTAGAGGATCACGAAATCAGAGATTAATAAGATTAAATAAAGGTGAAATTCTAAAAATAGAATAATTATTTTTGAGGGTTATTTGTGGGAGAAATTGATGAGGTTGAGGTGTTGGAAGTGGTTACAATTGGCGTAGGTAAAATAAGTTTTTGATTTTCAATTTTCTTAAGAACATTCCAATCAATACTTTGATAGGAAATAATGCCGGCAATTATTAGAAGGGCAAATAATAAAAATAATAGAATTGATCCAATGATATCTTTTTTCATAATTATTTAGTTCTGGTAATAGTATAAACGGTTGGATAGTAAAGGAAAATTGCAGGTGATTCTTCTAACAAAAATGTTTGAAAATTTTGGTATATTCTTTTACGTTCAATTTGGTCATTGGTTTGTCGACCTTCTTCGAGAAGTTTATCGATGCGAGCGTCATTGAGTTTGGTGATATTAGTGCTGGTTTGAGTGGAATGCCAAAATAAATATTGGTCGGGATCTTTGGTTATGGCCCCATATGTGAGCAACGTTTCGTAATCGTTAATATTTATTTGATTTTCGATTGAAATGGAAACTGGGATACCTAAAATATCTTGCCATGAGGTTTTTATATTTTCAGCAATTGGAAGTAGTTCACGATCGTTAATACTTAAATTAATATGATCAATTTTTTCGTCTCCAAGTAATTCTTTGGCCCTGGTTTTGTTGAAATTGTATTGTTTAATATCGGGATTATAAGCCCAAGAGTTCGGAGAAATAGGCCCAAGACAGCGTTCATTTTTATCTTCTTTGGGAGTGGCATAGGCAAATGCTTGTCTAATTTGGCGATTAGTTATTTTTTGAGTGTTAATAAAAACGGCCACATATTTTTGGTCAGTTTCTATTTTTTTGGAGATTTCTAAGTTTTTCCATGATGAAAACTCTTGAGGTAGTCTTCCCACTCTAATTTCGTCAACATTGCCAATTTTAAAAGCATGAACAACATCTTCTTCGTCAAAAAAGAAGCGGTATTCGATTGGGTTATCATTTTTATGGCGTGGTTTAAGATAAATAGTTTTTATGTAACCTTCTTGATAAGTTATCTTTGTTACGGAGTAATTTCCTAGCCCATCAAAATTTTTTTTAATTAGTGGTTGGCTTAAGAGTGAGAGTATGGGATTAAATTCTGATTCAGATGAGATTCTAATACTATTTTGAGACATGGGGGTTATAGTAACTCCATCGATTTGATAATTAACATCATAGGCAGTAAATTTTTTGCCACTTGACCAATAAATATTATTTTTAAGATTAAAAATGTAATCCTTACTTTCATTTTGAATATCTAAATTTTCGACAATTTGAGAAATTTCTGGTTTTTGATTTTCGGAAAGAGTTGTTAGACCAAAGCTTACCTTTTGGGATATTTCATCTGGAAGATCGTCGATGGTATATCGGCCTTGAAGACCAATAATTTTGACATGCCATGCCGGTTGATTATAAATAGAAATTATTTGTTTTTTGAAAATTAAGCTACTTATAGCTAGAACAAAGAAAATACTAAAAGTAATCCAATGTTTTTTTATATATATCCAGAAAAGTTCGAATTTAAAATGAAGTTTAGTTAACACGTGAGAGAGTTAAATTAAGGTTTGGATAATCGAAGAAATAATAAATATAACTATAACAAAAATTGTTAAATTAAACATAATTTTTTCCCAGCCGCGTTTTTCTGGAGTGCTGGACATAAGATTTGAACGGGATTCACTATCGCCATTTGTTTGAAGGAAAATGAGGGCGGATAAAACTATAGAAAGAATGATTTGAATTATTATTAATGTTGTTTTCATTTTTTAGGCTTTTTCTTAATGATTAATGTAAATAAGTTTAAGATGAATCCAATTGTAAGTGATGTAATCAAAAAAGCAAAAAAGTTGTTGAAAGTTAGCTCTGGAATATTTATTCCCAAAAATGAAGTTGCCACTGAATGTATATTTTTAACATAAAAATCTGAAAATATAAAAGCAGCCAGATAAAGTCCTAAAGTATCAATTACAACACGAAAAATTCCTAAAGTTAGGAGATTAATTGGAAAAAGAATTACTTTAAGAATGGGTTTTAAGAGGACTTCAAAAATTGACAAAACAAAAGCAGTTTTGATAATTGTCCATGGAATAAAAGAAAATTCTAGGTTGCCCCAAATTTGGTTGGTGGTAATTAAACTGAAAGTAAAAAGTAGTGTTAGTTTAAGAATTTTTCTCATAGATGTTTAAGCTTTCTAAATATTATACCGCCTAGACCTATTAAAGTGACGATTCCGGCAATAACTATTAACCAACTGAGATAAAATTGAGTTAGGGGAATTTTGTAGTCGGTACTTTTTCCATTGTAATTAACCTTAATTTTGTAGTTATTTAAATTTAAATTTTGAAGTAAATGATAACTTGGAATGTCGATTTCGATTGAAGATAAAGGAGGAATAACAGGAATTGTTTTTTGATAATTTAAATTTATTGATAGATTAATAGAACTTATGGAAGAATAATTTGGATTAAATATTTTAATTTTAGTTGGCTGAAATATGTTTGAAATAGTGGTGAAATTTAATCGATTGGTTGTAGTAATTAGTTCTTCTTTGGCAAATTCTACGTTGATAGTTTTGACGTTTTGGTTGTCTTTATATCCTCCAGGAGGTAAAGGATATTGACTATCAAGCCCATGGAAAACAAAAGCGAAGTGATTGGGGTCAAGGTCGTTGAAATAATCAATACCATTAGTGGTTTTACCCCAAGTTGGGTCAACTGAAACCCAGGATTGTTTTGAGGAATCATAGTATTGTGGCCAGGCGTGAAGAATATCAGTGTTAACATTGATTGGTTTAATTTTGGTGTTATTGCTGTAGGCAAAACCTTCAACTTCTCTGGCGGGGATTCCTTTTATTCGGCAGAGAGTGACAAAAAGATCGGTAAATTCGGTACATAAAGACTGCTCTGGAAAAGTAATGGCCATGGCGGCTCCTTGTCGGGAAGCGGAATCGTAATCGCTGGTTTTGTAACTTAGAGTGTCGACGACATAATTGTAGATATCTTTGACGGTTTTTAATGATGAAGCATTATTGATTAATGATGAATTGTCTGTTTCCCAAAATAATTTTGATATGGTGTAAAGTTGGGGTTTAATTTCAGCATAGTTTAAATTTGTATGGATGATTTTAGCTTGACCATTTAGGTTGATTTCTAATGTTTGGTTAGCGGGAATAATATATTTAGCTAAAAAATTACCATCTTCATCAATGTTTATATTTTGGGGTTGGGGAAGGATTTCTCTGTAAGTAATTTTTTGAGAGTTGGTTTCTGGGGGAAAAGGAATAACCATTTCTTTGTTGGCAGAAGAATCATTTTTTAAAAAGTATTTAAATTTGAAATCAAATAGCTGGTAATCACCGAATATCAATAAAATTTTTTGGGGTTTTGATGCAGTTTTAAAATAAAGTTCTGTTTGATTGTTTAAATAAATATTGTTTTGTGGAGTGACTGAAGTAAAAGATAAATTACCAAATACTGATGGAATATTTACGTAAGTTTCAGTTTGGCTTTGATGACCAGCCGATTGATTTTCTGGTAAAGCAATTTCCCAAGTATTACCTTTTGATTGGGCCAAATCTTTGATGTTGTAACTTAAATTAAATTTGGTTATTTGACCTTTGCCAGTGTTGGCTTGGTTAAAAACGATATTGATTGAGGTGGAATCGTTTTGTTGATTAATTTTTTGAATAATATTGCCCAAGTCATCAGATCCAATAATGTTTTCAATTTTGTCGGATGAAAGAGTTATTTGATATTCTTTGGGATATATTTGAGAATAATTGTTGGTCAGTTCAACGTGTTGAGTAACGGTGGCGTTACCAGATGTGTCTATTTGATATTTAATTTGTTGAGAGATGTCAAACTCGTCAGCAGCAAAGATAACTTTGGGAAATGAAAGTAAAAATATGATTAAAACTAAGAAAAACATGGAGTATCTAAATATACCATTATAAATAGCTAAATTTGAATGATTGACTTCGGGTATTATTCGTGTAAGATAAATTTATGGCAACAACATTGTACAAAAGACAAAAACAGATACTTGATTATATAAATAAAAATATTGAGGAATATGGTTGTGCTCCAACACTTACTGAAATTGCCCAACATTTGGGATTATCTTCACTTTCAACAGTTCATGAACATTTGGCTGTGTTAGAAAAGAAAGGATTGATTAGACGATATAAAGGAGCGGTTCGAGGAATTGAATTATTAAAAAGAGAAACAGAAAACTTAGCATCAGTGTCGTCGATGATTGAATTACCGGTGTTAGGGTTTATTGCTTGTGGTGAACCAATTGAACCATATACTGATCCAAATGCCACTTTGGCGGTGAATAGTAATTTAATTAGGCCAGGAGATAAATCTTTTGTGTTGCAAGCCAAGGGAGATTCGATGATTGATGATGGTATTTTGAGTGGAGATTATGTAGTAGTGAAAGAGCAACAAAGTGCTTACAATGGCGACATTGTAGTGGCAGTACTGAGAAATGGTTTTGCCACTTTAAAAAGATTTTACAAAGAAGCCACCCGAATTCGACTTCAACCAGCAAATTCATCCATGTCCCCTATTTATGTAACTGATGTGGAAATTAGGGGAAAAGTTGTAGCGGTGATTAGACAGTTCAATTAAATTAAAAATTATTTATGTTGTACATAATTGCCACACCAATTGGAAATTTGAAGGATATTACTTTGAGGGCGCTAGAGACTTTGGAAAATATAGAATATTTGTTGTGCGAAGATACTCGAAATACTGGTTTGATGTTAGCTAATTTGAATATAAAAAATAAACCAAAATTGATTTCTTTTTATGATGAAGTGGAGGAACAAAAAATACCTGAAGTATTAAAACTTTTAGATGAAAATCGGGAAGTGGGTTTGGTAACAGATGCAGGAACACCTATTGTGTCTGACCCTGGATATAAGTTAGTTAGAAAATGCCAAAAGTTAGGTTATAAAATAACATCAATTCCTGGTCCAAGTGCAGCGATTAATGCTTTGGTTTTGTCAGGATTACCTAGCGGAAGGTTCTCGTTTTTGGGATTTTTGCCTAAAAAAGCAGGAGATCGGAAAAAAGTTTTGGAAAAATATAAAGAATTTGATGGATCAAAAATTGTTTACGAATCCCCTTTTAGAGTAATCAAATTAATTGAGGAAATTAAAACTATTTATGGTGATGAAATAGAAGTATCGATTTGTCGAGAAATGACTAAAAAATTTGAAGAAATAATGGTTGGCAAAGCAACTGATATTTTTGAAAAAATTAAAAATAAAAATATCAAAGGTGAAGTGGTGGTTATTTTTGGGTAATTTTTCTTTTTTCAGCCCAAGCAACAACTTCTCGGGTAGCATCGATAGCATCTGGACTAACAGAAATACTGGTAGCTCCCCATTTAACTAATTTTTCAACAAGTTCGGGATAATTACTAGGTGCTTGGCCACAAATAGAACACATAATGCCGCGTTTTTTGGATTTGGTAACTAATCTTTTAAGTGACCAAAGAACGGCGGGATCCATTTCGTTAAAACTTTTGGCAACTTCCCCATTATCACGATCAAGACCAAGAGTAAGCATGGTTAAATCATTACTACCAATTGAAATTCCATCGATACCAACATCAATAAATTTGTCGAGTAAAATTACGTTACTAGGAATTTCGGTCATCATTAAAAATTTGAACGATGGGGATCTGACTAGTCCAGCATCGGTGACAATTTTTTTGACCTGAGTTAATTCTTGAACAGTGCGAACAAATGGAATCATCAACCAAATGTTTTTGTAACCATATTTGTTGCGAACTAATTTTATGGCTTCTAGCTCCATATTAAAAACATCTGGTGAGCTGATATAACGAGAAGCTCCGCGAAAACCTAACATTGGATTTGATTCCTCTGGTTCATATAATTTACCCCATTTTAAGTGGCGATATTCGTTGGTTTTAAAATCAGTGGCTCGGTAAACTACTGGACGGGGTGAAAAACTTTTGCAAAATTTTAGTAAGTCTTTGGCTAATTGATTAATAAATTCTTTTTGTTTACCTTGAGCAATAATGTGTTTTGGATGAATACCAATATTGGCCATCATAAACTCAGCTCGAAGTAATCCAATGCCGTCAACATTTCTTTTTGCCATAGTTTCGGCTAAATCTGGCTCTCCTAAATTAACATAAACTTTAGTAGCCGTCTTGATTAGTTTATTAGTAGAGTAGTTGATTAGTTTATTAGTATTAGGGCCTAAATCTTTTAATAAATCGCCTTTCCAAACTTGGCCAGTGGTGCCATTGATGGTAACGATATCTCCTTCTTTTAATAATTTGGTGGCAGTTTTGGTACCGACAACACAAGGAACCCCTAATTCACGGCTGACAATGGCAGCATGGGATGTTTGGCCGCCTTTGTCGGTAATAATGCCGTTGACTTTTTTCATGGCAGGGACGAAGTCTGGAGTGGTCATGGTGGTGACCAGAACTTGACCTTTTTGAGCTCGATTAATTTCTTTGGGGTTGTTGATAATAACAACAACACCAGAAGCAGTGCCTGGACTGGCCGGTTCACCGGTCAAATCAGGGGCTTTATCAATAGTTTGTTTTTGATCATCAAGCTTTTTCTGATTGGTTTCGATGGTAGTAATAGGTCTGGTTTGAACTATATAAAGTTCTCCCCTATCAATGGCAAACTCAACATCTTGAGGTTTACCATAATGGTTGTGAAGTTTTTGACCAATTTTAGCGATTTTAATAGCCATGGTGGCATCAATTTTTTTTCTATCCTTTTTGCTGTTGGGGACTTTGACTTCACCGGTTTCATCTTGATCGCGAACTAATTGAACATCTTGAGAAACGTGATTTTCGGAAATAACTTTCCACTCGTTTTTATCGATAATAAATTGATCTGGAGTAATTTTACCTTGGACAATATATTCACCTAGCCCCCAAATAGTTTCGACAATAATTTCATTTTTGGCATTGGTTACTGGATTGGTAGTAAACATAATTCCAGAAATTTCGGAGTTAATTAATTTTTGGACTGGAACAGCGACACCAATTTTGAAATGGTCGTAGTGTTTTTTGACTTGATAGAAAATTGAACGGGAGGTAAACAAACTTGACCAACAATCACGAACACGATTGATAACATTAGATTCGCCAACAACATTTAAAAAAGTATCGCCTTGACCGGCAAATGAAGCATCGGCAGAGTCTTCGGCAGTAGCAGAAGTTCTAACAGCCACAGGAACACTTTTGAGGCCACCAAACCCCGAAAGTTTTTTATATGATTTCATTATTTCTAATGAAAGAGAGTGACTAATTGGTGATTTTTTGATTAAAGCTCTAATTTTTTTTGAAGCATCTGCTAGTTGGTCTGGCTGATCGACATCGGTAGTTTTGAGAATGTCTTTTATTTTTGGTTTGAGATTATTATCTTCGATAAATTGGAAATATGCATTGGCAGTGACCACAAAACCATTGGGAACAGGAATACCGAGTTGATACATTTCTCCTAAGTTTCCACCTTTACCTCCAACTAAACTAACATCTTCTAAATCAATTTGATGGAACCATAAAACATTGGCAGTGTTTTTCATATAAAAAGGATAGCAGATTTTGAAATAATGTAAATTAGCAGACTTCACTTTTGACTGCTAATAGAAATCATTTTTAAAATATTGCCTTAGATTAGGAATATTTTTACACAGTATCATAATAATACTTTATATATATGACTATATAAAAGTATTATTATTGGTTTGGAGTCCAGCCTCGGTTATCAAGCTTGCGGATACTTTCGGTTTCATCAGGGCGTTGGTAATCATCTTGATAGCGATAAGTGGTTCCAGTTTCTGGAGTGGAAGCTTCTAGAATAATAGCATTTTTAACTCCAATCATCCGGTGAACAATTCCAAGTGGAATGTTGTAACCTTTTTTGATTTCCATATGAATAGTTTGAAGATTTTCTATATCTGATCCGATAATTAAATCAGCTTCGCCTTCAATGAGAACAAAGGTTTCTACTTTTTCGGTGTGTGATTGAAGTGAAAGCCGGGCGCCGTCATTGATTTTTATTTGTTTGAAAGTGTATTTCAGATCTTCTGGAGTATAAATAATTTCTTGACCCCATGGTTTGGTTATAACTCGGACGTCGGATAAATTATTTAGGTTTAAATTCATGATTTAGTTTAACATGGATTATCTCAAGAGATTTATAAAAATACGTTCAAGGGCTAATTCTTTGGGAATACTTAATTGCCCAGTTTTTGATTGATAATCTAATTCGATAGTTTGAAGATAAGCATTTTTGAGAATTTCTGATGGAAATTTAGAAAATCCAGTAAGTTGTTTGCGGAGACTAAGTTTGACCCAAAATAAAAATAATTCAAACGGTTCTTGGTCTAAAACTTGACGGTATAAAGGTAAAAATTTGGATAAATTTTTGGGGTAAAGATTATTTAAACAGGCAAACATTTTTTTATCTAAATTAAAAAGTTCAACCTTGGCCTTTGGGAAAATTTTGAGTTGAGTTGGAGTAAGTTTTTTATCTTGCCAAATAGCCACATCAATTGTTTGATTTAAATTTAATATTTTTAAAATTTTGTCTAAGTTAGCTTTGGGAACAGAAAAGAGATTAAAAAAAGCAATAATTTTTTGAGAGGAAAAAAGTGATTGGCTATTTATGAAGCCGTTTATTTTATCTAGATCAATTTCTTTGATATCAAGACGAAGAACATCAAAATCTTTTTTACTATCCAAAAGAGTGTTAACAGCCTGTCGACTGTTTAATTGATTGTCACCATGAAAAATGTAAATCACAGGTATATTTTACCAGGATTATGACAAATTATGGAAATTTTATAGACTTACTGATAAAATATGACTTGTCTTAATGAGGCTCCTTCGTCTAGCGGTTAGGACTCCTGGTTTTCATCCAGGCAATCGTGGGTCCGATTCCCACAGGAGTCACAAAAATATGAATCAGAAACCGAGTGTGTTACCAATGGTAATTTGTGCTAATGTATTTATTCGTAAGGGTGGGAAATATTTGTTGATGAAAAGGTCGCCGGATAAAAAATATGCGCCGAATAAAATCCATCCGTTTGGAGGAAAGATGGATGAAAACGAGAATCCATATGTAGGAGCAGTAAGAGAAATTCGTGAAGAAGTGGGAATTGAAATCAAAAATTTAAAATTAGAAGCGGTGATTTACGAACAGATGCCAGATAAAGATTTGGGAGCAAATTGGTTGGTGTTTTATTTTAGTGCGGATTATAAAAGTGGTGACATAATTATGTCAGAGGAAGGTGAAGTGGTTTATTTGACTGGAGATGAAATAAAACAATCAGATTTATTCCCTTCTGTAAGGACAATTATCGATAATATTTTGGATAAAAATGATGGAACAGTATTTACGACAAATTCTTATAGTGGATTTGAAAGTGGAATGGAAGAATTATCGAAGGATGTTTGCGTAATATATTGATATAATCAGGCTAGATTATATTGAGATATATTGATGGTAGAAGGAAGAATAGAGTTGGCCCGTCGTCCTAGAGTTGAGAGAGCAACTCAAAAGTTTCGAGTGGTATACATAGATTCGTTTTTACAGATTCAAAATATGCCACCGTTTAATGGTGCGACTTGTGATGGCGGTATACATGTAATAACAGATTTTGATGGTGTTATCTCAGAAGGAGGATCTTTGAAAAATGTGGCCAATTTGAGGACTTTATCAAAGATAGGTGAAAGAAGTAAGACTGTTGAGATTCACACATCAAGAAGTTATTGTGATGATTCGGATAATCGAAGATTTAATTTGACTTCATATTTAGGTGATCAATTTGGTCCTGTTTCTGATTTTCCAATTTTAACTTGGAGTTCTGAATTTTTTCTTGAAGAAATTATTAGAAGTAAAAATAGTGATTGTCGAGTTAGTTTTGTAACGGGGTTACAAAAAATTTTTGGTGGTAATCAGAAAATTTTGGATTTATCTAGTGAGGTTTTAAATTCGGGGAATACTTTAGTTATGGTAGGGAGTAGTCATATTGATAAAATGGCAGCAAAAAATGTTTACGTACAAAATAAAAGTTCCATTAAGGATGGTAGAAATTTTTTTTGTTACAACACTGGGCACATATTAATATAGGGTAATAAATTGGGGGTGTTTTAAAATATAGAGGGGTGGTACACTGTCGTATGGGAGGAGAAGAGGTGTCACCAGAAAGAGGAATTGTTACAGTAATGCCGGGGGTGGAGCAGGAGAAAATTTTAGGGGTACAAGAAACTGTTAGTAAAGAAGCCTATGTAGTTAGTTTGAACAGTATTGCGGCAAATAGGGTTAATGAGTATTGTGAGATATTGTCTGCACGTAGGGGTGTGGATGGAGATAAATTATCAAGAGTAAAAGATTTTTTTACTAGTGAAGATACTTTAAAAAAAGTTGTGTCTTTATATAGTGATTTATTACAGGAAGAATATCAGATAACAACAGAAAAACAGGCATGTTTAACCGGTCATTTATCTTTTGTAATAGAGAGAGCAATTGACCAACATTTAGATAACCCTGAGCAGTACGTATCACATGGGTTTGACCATAGTTTAAGGGTAATTGAAAATGTTAATCAAATAATGTCTGATATCCCTGAGGTGGTTCAAAAAGTGGAAGACGATTATGAAATTACAGAATCAGAAGCAAAATTTCTTTTGAGAAATGTGGCGTTATTCCATGATTTTGGATACCCAGAATCTGAGTCAAAGCAAGTGGGAAAAACGATGCATAGTGTTATGGGGGCGGATATTGTTAGTAACGGTGGTGTTATAGTCAATGGACAATCATTCTCTGTTAAAGAAGTTTTTCTTAAAATTTTAAATAGTGATAGAGGTGGATTAATGTTTCGTGATTTTAGAGATAGCATTTTAATGCATAACGCAGATAAAATTAAACAGTTTTATGACGGAAAAATAATCACAAGTAAAGGAAATTTTCTGTTTAGAAAAGATGATGTTTTAACAGCATATTCTCTTGTAGAGGATATGGGGTATAAAGTTTTAGGCATTTCTATTTGTGTTGATAGTCAAGAAGCGGTTGAAGGAGTTAGAATGCAGACATTGACTAGATTCATTGAAATGAAGAAATTAGGTAGATTCATTGAAATAGAAGATATGGCAGCTATTCCGCAAATTGAGGTAAAAGAAACTAAGAAAAGATACAAAGGTCGAGGTTTTGGATCAAAAAATCAGAATAAGATATTAGGGTTGGAATATACTAATGTGGTTTTAGTGGAAGAGCCATTAAAAGCAATTATTAGATTGGCTGATAATATGGATATGACTGCAGCGAGATTGTCTGCTATACAAAAAGAGTTTTTGTTCTTAGCTTACAATCTTGCGGTAGGTGATGAAAAAAGTTCTTTTTACCAAGAAAACCAAGAAATTGAATTGGAACTGAAAAAGGTGAAAGAAGGTAGGAGTATAGGTGGATTAAGAGAGATTATAGTAAAACATATTTCAGAGAGAGAAGTTAATAGGTTGAGAGACGATCTTAATAGTGAAAATTCAGAACAAATGATTCAATTAGTGACTAAAGGTAAGTTGGATCAGTTTGCACAAATTCAAAGAGATGTTTTAAGGGTTTATGATGTTGATGAATGTATGGCATATTGGAGGAAATTTATTGTTGATGAGATTGCTTTAAAACCAGAAATACCATTGATTGATGAAGCAACTAAGATAGAGGTTAAAAAGGCAGTGGTAAAATTGGATTCATTACAATTGCGTCATTTTGGAGGTTGTTATGCAGTGGAAGAAGTGCAGTTAAGTGAAAAAAAGATTGAGATAAAAGTTGACCAAGATATTTTTGATGGACTAAATAAAATTAGGGTTAAAGAGGAGATTAGAACAACAACTGGGTTGGCTTCTTATATTGAAATGGGGGTGGGAGAATATCAAATTAGAAGAATGGTGGAGGCTTTAAGAAGTGTTCGAATACGTGAAGATTCGGGATTGTCAATTTATGTTAATGATAAAGTGTATTTTGCTGCTTAAATTTGTTATAATGGTGCGAATATGGAAAAAGAACAAAGGAGAGGTATTGGGTTTTTGAGGTCTATTTTGTCTGGTTCAGGTGAGAGTGCTAATAGGCTTGTTAATAATGAGAATACTGAAAATACTTTGGAGGGTAATATGATTAGAACAATGAAAAAAAATGGGAAAAAGGGTGATGTTTTTAGCTATGAACAAAGTGAATCTAATGGAAGACCTGCGATAATTTTTAGTCGGACTAGGCCTAATGGTGGAGTAGAAGAGGTTTCTATGATAATGTTGAGGAGTGGGGTTCAAGTCGGTGAATCTGGTGGATTTTTGGATAGTATAGAAGTTAAAGAATCTGATTGTAATCGTTATCGTTGGTTTGGAAGAGCTATTGAGAAGGAAAAGAACAATATTTCGATAAATAAAATAAAAGAAGAAAAAGAATCGAGGTTTAGGAGTGGAGGAAATCGTCCATTAAATTCGATTGTATAGGGATTTGTTATGGAAGTGAAGATTGAAGAAAGTTGGAAGAGGGTTTTGCAAAAAGAATTTGATGAAAAATATTTTGAGGATTTGATTAGTTTTGTAAAATCGGAATATCAAAAATCAACCGTGTACCCGCCGGCTAAATTTATTTTTAATGCGTTTAATTTAACGCCATTTGATAAAGTGAAAGTGGTAATTTTAGGACAGGATCCATATCATGGTCCAAATCAAGCCAATGGATTGGCGTTTTCGGTGAACGACAATATTCCAACTCCCCCATCGTTGGTAAACATTTATAAAGAAATTGAAAGTGATTTAGAAGTTAAAACAAAAAATAAAAATGGAAATTTAGAAAATTGGGCAAAGCAAGGAGTGTTAATGTTGAACGCAACTTTGACGGTAAAAGCGGCTCAGGCGGGATCGCATCAAAATAAGGGTTGGGAAAAATTTACTGATGCGGTGGTAAAAATTTTGTCAGAACAAAAAGAAAATTTGGTTTTTATTTTGTGGGGAAGTTATGCTCAGAAAAAAGGTAGCGTGATTGATGAAAATAAACATTTGGTGATACGATCGGTTCATCCATCACCATTGTCGGCTTATGCGGGATTTTTTGGATCAAAACCATTTTCACAAGCCAATAGTTATCTGATTTTTACTGGTAAAGACCCGATTGAGTGGTAATTTATTTGTATTCTTTGGCTACTTCTTGACCACTAAGAACGCGAAGGGCACCATCGCGGAGAGCTTCAAGTTCTTGTTCACCGGGATAAACAGAAACTTTAATTCCAGTAGCAGCAATGTCTTCTTGAATTTTTTCAGTGACTAATTTCCAACGAGCGATACCACCAGTAACTAAAACTTGATCAATTTTTTCACCTTCAAAATCGGGAATCAAAGAACAAATAGAACGAGAAATACCGGCAATCATTTCATCAACAATATCTTTTTTTCTTTTGTCATAAGTGGGGTATTCATTTTCAACAGTCATCATATCTTTGGTACCAAGAAGAGCAAAAAGTCCACCGCCACCGCAAACATAATGAAGACATTCTTCTTTGGTATATTTACCTGAATAACACATTTCAATTAAATTTTGAGCTGGAAGAGCACCAGAACGTTCTGGGGTGAATGGGCCTTCACCGGAAACTGGAGAAATAACGTTGATAGCTCGGCCTTTTTTATGAGCACCAAAAGAAGAACCACCGCCAAGATGAGCTACAATCAAATTTAATTCTTCATATTTTTTGCCAATATCTTTGGCATATTGACGAGCAATAGCTTTTTGATTGAGGGCATGCCATGAAGAGTAACGAACAATTTCTGGGATACCAGTAATTTTATGTTTTTCATCCATTTCGTCGGTAGTGACAGGATCAACGATAAAGGCTTTGTTTTCAATGCCAAATTCTTTGGCTATGTTTTTGGCCAAAGGTGCGCCTAAATTTGAAGCATGATTACTTTGAGCATGATATTTATAATCATCAATTAATTTTTCGTTGACAATATAAGTTCCGGATGGAACACCTGGACCAGTGCCACCACGACCAACAACAGCATCTAATTGGGTAATATTATTTTCTTTAATAGCTTTTTTTAAAGCTTCAAGTCGAAATTCGAGTTGATCAAAGACACTGCCTGGTTTACTAAATTTTTCTTGGAATTCTGGATCTTTGGCATGATCAAGTTTGAGTTCAAAAACAGTTTCGGTGTTGTCAAAAACAGCAATTTTAGTACTAGTAGAACCTGGATTAATGATGAGAGTTTTCATATTTAATAATAAATAAACCAAATAAAATAAATAAAAGACTTAGAATTTGAGCTAAAGACAGATAAAATATTGTGATAGTATCTGTTCTTAGAAACTCTAACACAAATCGTATTATACCGTAACTAATAAGATAAATTCCAGTTGGATGAAGTTTGATTTTTTTAATTAAAAAATAAACTAAAAACATGGCAATAGACTCGTACAACCAAATTGGTTGATTATTGGCTCCATAAATTTCATGGTTAAAGAAATTCCCCCACCGGCCAAGGCTTTGGCATAAAGGGATAATGGGAATTAAAGAATTGGAAATATATAAAAATTTAATTTTATTTTTGAAACAAAATAAAACAACATAAATAATAGCGCCAATAATTCCGCCATAAATACCTAATCCCCCACCACGAAGATTTAAAATTTGAATTGGATTTTGAGAAAAATAATCCCAAGCGGCAATAACTCCATAAATTCTGGCGCCGATAAGTCCAGAAATTAAAACAGAAAAAATAAACCAAGTTTCTTTTTGTTTGGGAACTATTTTGTTTGTTTTGTAAAAGTAATTGGTACCAATAACAAAACAAATACCGAGGATAAGACCGTAAAGTGACATTGGTGGGTCCTGCGGGATTCGAACCCGCGACCAATTGCTTAAAAGGCAACTGCTCTACCGACTGAGCTAAAGACCCAGAAAATAATTAATAATTACTAATTAAGAATTAATAATTAAAAACTAGAAAATTTAAATAATAGTTTTTAGGTGCAGGAAGCGAAACTAATTAAATAGTTTTGGCTTTTGGATCACGAAGATAGTAAAGCTTTGATCGGCGGAGCTTAACTTTTGGCCCACGAAGTTTTTTAATACTATCAATCCATGGTGAATTAAGAGGAAAAATTCTTTCGACGTTAACAGCATCAGTGGCGTGTTTTTGGACGACAAAATTTTTATTTTCTCCGGTTCCTTTGATGGCTAAAATAATACCATCGAAAGCTTGTAATCTTTCTTTGTCTTTTTCTTTAATTTTGTAGTTAACTCTAACAGAGTCACCAACAAAGAATTCTTGATCGTTTTTAGTTATTTTTAGTGCCATATTTTAAAGATAAATTGTGTTGAAATTATATCACAATAAAACTTTGGTAGTCTACCAAGCTAGGCTGCTTTTGACAAGAAGATGTCATCAATTTGTTTTTGAAGCTCTTGATTGTAATTCACACCATAGCTTAGAGGAAGATTTTTACCATTTGGAAGAATGATTAAACCTCGGTGACCATTGGGGTTATTTTTGAGTAAAGTGTTAAGTTGCATTAACTGATTTTGTGAGGCTTTTTGAGGAACGGTGATAACAAAATCATATTTGCTGGAATTTTCTGGAACTTTATCAGTAAGGCTATCGACTAAAACTGAAAGACTTCCTTCTCTAATGTTAATTTTACCTTCAATATAAACAGCTTTATTTTCTTCCAAAAGATTGGAAATTCTTTCGTAAGTCTTTGGAAAAACGACGGCTTCTATAGTTCCAGTTTCATCTTCTAAAGTAACAAAAGCCATTTTGGCATTATTTTTTTTAGTAAAAATATTTTTAAATCTTTTGATGGCGGCAATAAATTTTATCGGGGCATCATTGGTTTTTTGAAGAACTTCACTAATTTTTGGTAAACCAAGAGAAGCAAATGGTTCAAGAATTTTATTTAAAGGATTTTCGGTAACAAAGACTCCGATTAATTCTTTTTCCATTATTAGTCGATCATGTTCCGACATTGGTTCAATAGTGACGAATTGGTCAGGTGGGGCAATAACTTTACCTGTTGATTCAGTTGGTGCGTCAAATAGGCCAAATTGTCCGCTATTTTTTTTGGAACTAATTTTTTCACAATCACTTCTGATTTTGTCGAGAGAGGCTAAAATAGCATTACGTTCTCCAAATTGATCCATGGCACCAACTTTGATAAGGCTTTCTAAAACTCGTTTATTAACTTTTTGACTGTCAACACGAATACAAAAATCATTAAAGTTAACAAATTGACCATTTTCGTTTCTTTCGTTAATAATATTTTCAATAGCAGCAACACCAACATTTTTGATAGCGCTAAAACCAAAACGAATAGCCATTTTTTCAAGTGAATTGGGATTTTCTTCCATTTCAAAACCGCTGTTTGATTTGTTAATGTTTGGTGGTCCAACAATTATGCCCATTTTTCGGCTTTCTTCAATTCCAGTGGTGATTTTATCACTATCGCCTGATTCGGCAGTGAGTAAAGCACACATATATTCAACTGGGTAATTAGCTTTCATGTAAGCAGTACGATAAGCAAGCATGCCATAAGAAGCAGCATGGGCCTTATTAAACCCGTAACTAGTGAATGGTTCGATGTAGCCAAAAATTTCTTGAGCTTTATTTTTGGTGTAGCCATTAGCGATACAACCATTAATAAATTTTTGTTTTTGAACGGCCATTTCTTCGGGGATTTTTTTACCAATGGCTTTTCGAAATTTATCAACTTCGGTCCAATTGTATCCAGCTAATTCAATGGCGGTATATAAACAATCATCTTGATAAACTAAAAGACCATAGGAGTTTTTTAAAAACTTTTCCATTTTTGGATCAAAGTAACTGATTTTTGATGGGTCATTTTTGCGAGCAATATATTCGGGAATAATGGCCATTGGACCAGGGCGATAAAGAGCTACCATAGCCATTAGATCTTCGACTCGGTTTGGTTTAAGTTCTTTTAGCCATTTGGTCATACCATCACCAGATAGTTGGAAAGTGCCCATGGTGTCACCACGAGAAAGCATATCGAAAGTTATTTTGTCATCAAGAGGAATTTTGCGTAAATTGACTTCAATTCCTTTGGTTTTGCGAACATTAACCACTGATTGACCTAAAAATGAAAGATTGCGGATTCCAAGAATATCGAATTTGATCATGCCAACTTCTTCGGCGGCATGCATTTCGTATTGAGTAATAGTTTTGTCTCCTCCGGTTTCTTGTTGAGTTGGAGAAAAATCATTAATGGTTGTAGGAGAAACTACAATAGCGCAAGCATGAACACTAATGTGTCGAGCCGAGCCTTCTATTTGGCGAGCAAAGTCGATTATTCTTTTGGCATCTGGATCGGTTTGGTAAACAGCTTTTAATTCTGGAGTGGTGTCGAGGGCTTTGTCGATAGACATAGGAAAGCCCTGTGATCCTTCAGGAATAAGTTTACTGATTTTGTCGCCAACAGAATATTCATAATCTAATACCCGAGCAGTATCACGAACAGCGTTTTTAGCCATCATACGGCCAAAAGTACAAATTTGAGCCACCGAATCCTTACCATATTGATCAATGATATGATAAAGCATTTCTTGGCGTTTATCGTCGGCGATATCCAAGTCAATATCTGGAGGAGAAGGTCGGTCTTTGTTTAAAAACCTTTCGAATGGAAGTTGATAAATTAACGGGTCAACAGAAGTGATTCCTAAAACAAAAGCAACTAAACAGCCAGCGGCAGAACCTCTGGTGTTGGTGGCAGTATCATTTTTTTCAGCCCATTGAATAAAATCTCGTTCGATTAAAAAATAAGCAGCGTAACCTTTGGTACAAATAACATCAAGTTCGTATTCAAGACGATCGGTAATTTCTTGAGTTAAACCATTTATATAATGTTCTTTGGCGGCTTGATAGACATCGTCGCGTAAAGTCTCTTCGGCAGTTTTTCCCTTTGGAAGTTTAAATTTGGGAAAATACCATTTGCCGAGTTCAATTTCTAAATTACATTTGTCGGCTATTTTTTGGGTGTTTTCTAGAGCATCTGGGTAATCGGCAAATTGACTAGCCATTTCTTCAGGTGATTTGATATAAAAATCAGGAATATCGAGCATACTCAATCGTTTGGTGTCAGTGATGACTGTTTGAGTGTTAATCATCATTAAAATATCTTGAGCAGCAGCATCTTCCTTTTTAAGATAATGGGCATCGTTGGTGGCAATAAGAGGAATACCGAGTTCTCGGCTAATTTTAATAATGCCTTCATTGGCAGTATCTTGACCTTTTAAATTTGGATGACGTTGAATTTCGAGATAATAATCTTCGCCGAATAAATCTTGGAAATCTTTGGCTCGTTTTTTGGCTTGTTCATAGTTATTGTCTAAAACTAATTGAGCGATTTCTCCTTCTATACAAGCACTGCTACAAATAATTCCCTCATGATATTTTGATAATATTTCCCAATCTATACGTGGTTTATAGTAGTACCCTTCTATGTGGGCGATACTAACCATTTTCATTAGGTTTAAATAACCTGTTTGATTTTTGGCAAGTAAAATTAAATGTTGATTACGTCGGTTGTTAGTAGATTTATCTAAATGGCCGTTTTGTGCCAAGTACATTTCACAACCAATAATTGGTTTAATATCAGCTTTCTTACAGGCTTTATAAAATTCGATAGCACCATACATAACTCCATGATCAGTGATAGCAATAGAATTCATTCCCATTTCTTTGACAGTGTTAACTAAACTTTTTATTTTAGTTAAACCATCAAGAAGTGAATATTCAGTATGAACATGAAGATGAACAAAAGACATATTTATTTAATTTTCAATTTTCAAAATCCAATTTTTAATGACTAAAAATAGGATGCTTATTTATAACATTTGTTGAAGAGCTTTGATACGATCTTCAATGGGGGGATGGGTGGAAAAAAGGCTGGCAATTTTGTTGGCTTTAAAAGGATTGGCAATATAAAGAGAGGCGGTGGCGGTAGAGGCAGTTTCAAAAACAGAATTGTCTTGAGAAATTTTGGTGAGAGCATCAATTAACGCTTGAGGTTGACGGGTTAATTTAACAGCAGAAGCATCGGCATAATATTCTCGGCGTCGAGATATAGCTAATTGAATTAATTGGCCAATTAGTGGGGCAAAAATTATTAAAATAAATCCAAGAAGAGTGATAATGAAATTAGCTTGGTTATCTTCTTGATTGTCATTTTTTCGGAAAAATGAGGAACGATAAGCCATGTTGATAATTATTGATAGTGAACCAATAAGAATACTAACAACAGTCATTAAGCGGATGTCGTAGTTTTTGATATGAGAAAGTTCGTGAGCGATGACGGCTTCTAACTCACTGCGATTAAGTTTAGAAAGTAATCCACTAGTGACACAAACGACGGCATGTTTGGGATCGCGACCAGTAGCAAAAGCGTTGGGAGCATAAGTATCAATAATATAAATTTTGGGCATTGGGGTCTGATTAACAATACTGATATTTTCAATGACTTGGTAGAGAAGTGGATAGTTATTTTTATTGGCAGGTTGGGCTTGATTTAAGGCTAAAACCATTTTATCACCGTAAAAATAACTACCCAATGAAGAAATAATTGAAATTAAAAAAGCAAAAATTAGAAAAGTGCCATTGAGATTGTAGGCACGAGTAATAATGTAGGCAACAAGAATTATAAAACCGGAAAATAAGGAAATAATTAAAGTAGACCTAATTTTGTTATTTTTGATTTGTTGGTAGACGTTAACCATAACGAAGTTATAAAGTTAAAAGTTTAAAGTAAAAAGTAAATTGTTTACAATTGGACTTTTGGGTTTTTGAGATTATCGGAGGTTACTTGAGTGACAGAAGCATCTTCTGGTATGGATAAACCTTTTTCTTCTTTAAATCCAAAAAGATTAGCAATCCAAACACCAGGAATGGTGACAATATTTGAGTTGTAATCAGCGGTTAAATCAATTAAAGTTCGGCGAGAATACATTAATTTATCGGCAGTATCTCGGAGTTCGTCCATAAGATTATTGACTAGCCCTGAAGTTTGAAGCTGAGGGTTACTTTCGACGATCACTTTAAGTGAACTTAAAACTTTATTAACACTTTTTTGGGATTCATCAAGAAGTTTAGGGTTGTTGCTGGCGGCGGCAGTTTCAATAGTTTTTCTGGCAGCAGTTAAATCTTCAAAAATCCCCTTCTCATGTTTCATATAACCTTTGACGGAATCGACTAAATTAGGGATTAAATCAGCTTGACGTTTGAGTTGGTTGCCAATTTCCTGAATGGAAGCTTTGATATGGACTTGGAGAGTTCTTAATTTGTTGTAAAAGGTCATCATGGCTAAAGCAACAACGATAAGTAATCCGATAAAAATAAGCATATTTTTTAATTAAAAACTAATGTGATTCATTATAACATTTTTGAGCGGTTTCAATCTCGTGTTCTCCAGTTCTATTTTGAGGTTCGATATAGTAAAGACAGAGAAAATTATAAAGTTTTTCTTCTGTTTCAAAATTGTAAATTTTACCTGTTTTTAGGTTTTTTATGCCATATTCTGAAACTGAATAACCCAAAGAAAGGGCATATTTACGTAATAAAATATTATGCTGACGAGAGCCGGTGAAATGTTGAAGCAATGAAGCAAAATTTTTGGCTGGCTGAATCATAATATCAACTCGAATGTCAGGATAAATTTTGATGGAGGCTTTTTTTGGGCCACGATCAATAGTTTGAATATTTTCAGGATATTCAACAAAATGATCTAAAATTTTTGCGGTTTGATTTGATTTGGCAGCTAAATCAATATCCCCTATTGTCGGTGATTGTCGACGAAGACTACCAAGAGCAATAAATTCTATTTTAGGAAATTCTTGGTGGAGATATTTTATAATTTTGTCTGATTTATCTTTAGCCTCTGAGTAGGTCATTCTGCGACTTTGGCCTAAAAAGTTTTTGGTATTATCTAAAATAGAAGCTTCTGATTTTATGCCAAAGTGTGGCCAGTTTCGAATTTTACCTTGCTGGCAATATTCAATTAATTGATCTAAAGCCTTGATGGTGTCTTTTGAAAATTTAAGTTTTTTAGTGAGAATGTAGGCAGTTTTAGGACCGATACTATTGATTTTGGTAAAAGTAAAAACTAAAGGTGAAATACCTTTGAAGGCACGGATGATGTGTGGATGAAGTTTATTTGTTTTAAATAGATAGGTAATTTTGGTAAAAATGTTTGGGCCGATACCGGGAATATTATCGAATAATTGTGGGTCTTTTTGCCAAAGTTGATAGACAGATTCTGGATAAGTCAAAATAGTTTCGGCGGCGTCTTGATAAGATTTTATTCGAAAGAAATTTTTCTTTTTGATTTCGTAGGCAGTAGCGATATTTTGCAATAATTCGGCAATTTCAGTATTAGAGTAAGTTTTTTTGATTTTACTCATATACTTGATTATATAAGATTTATAGCGCTATAATACGGTCTCATGCTTAAAGAGCAAAATATAGGTTTTAAAGAACAGGCTTTAGCGTCTTTGCCAGTTGATGTTGGAGATAGATTGGGTGCAAGAGGGATTTTTACTGGGGAAGATTATTTTGGTAAGAGTATAAAAATAGATGAGAGGGAAGATCTCCGTTATGTTAGTGATCAAGAATTTTTTGAAGTATGTGTGAATATGGCTCAACAAATAGATCCATTGAAGTATGAAACTTTGGTAAGTGATGAGGTTGGAGGAAGGCTTGTAACACGGTTTTTATGGGAATTTATTAATATTAAAAGGGAAGAAGCTGGAATGTCGCGTTTAAAAAATGTCTTTTTTCTTCGTCCGAAAGATGAAGATATTCCTTTTGTTGATGCCTTTATTGCTAGTAGGAATAATAAAGATGATAATAATATTGAGAACAAAAGTTTTGGGAATACTTTAGTGGTGACTGAATTAATTAGAAATGGAAGTGGTACTAGAAGAATGGGTGATATTCTAAAAAAATATGGAGTTAAGTTTGATGTGGCATCGGTTTCGGCTGT
>Ga0209800_10000373_pt1 | contig 76074 bp, 85 predicted proteins | sample Higcelweek8metaG_FD_187174 | JGI IMG/M metagenome (GOLD analysis project Ga0209800, IMG submission 187174) | Freshwater pond sediment microbial communities from the University of Edinburgh, under environmental carbon perturbations - High... | ecosystem: Environmental > Aquatic > Freshwater >... | reverse complement strand
GCTCCTTGGTTCATTTTCACCATGATAGAGCCTCTTTCTCAAGATTGTATGAAGATATCATCTTTCATTTAGTCATTGACACATCGATAGTAAAAAAGACTTTTATCTCAATCTCAAAAAATCGCTGATGTATCCGTCGTATTGGGTTTGAATTTTATGATTACTTTTTCATCGCCATCATCAAAAAACCTGTAAATCCGGCATTATCTGCACCGATCAATGGAGAGACGTGTGATTTCATCTCTTGTAGCATTTGTGTATAGCGCATATAAAATTCATAGGTCGGTTTAGGCTTGTATTCCAAACCGCTTATCTCGAAGAATTTGATAATATCTTTGGTCGTGGTCGGTTTGATAAAAAACTCTTTATCCCGTGCGTAATAATAGGGGATGAGCGTCACAATCGACCATTTTGCGAGTTTGTAGATGCTCAACACGTCTACCAAAATATTAAACCCTTTCTCTTTATCGGCGTGCAAAAGTTCATACAATCCTATGGCAAACATATCTTGCTGTTCCATACTCATCGCTTTTACCATATCTCGAACTTTTGGTTTTTCGAAAAGCGAAATAAGCGAGGATTTGGAGACGATTTTGGCAAAGCTCTCACCTATCTCTTCGGTACGCGAAAATCGCTCAGCTGCAAACATCTCCTGCACACTTTCACCTATTTTTGCCGTATTGTGGCGTTTGATGATCGGTAATAGTGCTTCGTCTTCGAACCCTTTGGGGTAAAAGGTGAAAAAACTTGCCTCGGCTTCTGTCAGTTTTTTGAAATTCATTGTCGCTACTTTTTTATAAAATCTCTTTCGTTAAGGATCATCCATACACCTGCAAAATGATTTCCGCCCCTTTTTCACGGATCGGGACTAGACTCTGATAAGCAAAAGAGTGATACCACTCTTTTGCTTTTTCGACGGAATCAAACTCAATGGCTACTACATCAGGATAGTCCGTAGTACCCACGAATGAATTGATACAGGTTCCCCTCAACAGAACCTTTCCCCCATAAGGTTCAAGAGTTGACTGGACTTGGCTTTTATAGTCATTCCACTTTTCCTGATCGGTGATACGGATTTGCCCGATAACAAAAACTCCCATAATAATTACCTCTTTGTATTTATATGCACATAGGGTTAAACCCCATCTCCCTTTATAGGTTTCACATCAGGGGCATTTTTTAACAATAATGCGCCGCCGCTTTAAAAACCTTACCGTTCTCATCGAAAAAGAAAATCTCGACCGCCTTTTTATCCAACACTGACGTATACGTGAGGGCGATAGAGTCCGCCCCGACAAATACCCTATCCAGTACGAAATGTAAATCGCTAAATTTCTCCAATGCCGCCGCCCAATATTGAGCGACCGCCTCTTTTCCTCTCAACGTCCCGCCCGATTCTGGGCTATACGCAATAATAAACGGAGAACTCATCTCGAAATCATCACTGTAATGCGATAGTACCGATTCCAAGTCGTGACTGTTCCACGCCTCGACCCACTCATGAGCGAAATTTTCGGCAAATGCTGTATCGATCATAATTTTCCTTTTATGAGATATTGAAGTGCAATCTTTTTTGCTTCCGCACCGTTGGAACCCTCACCTCGAATCTGAAATGCAAAGACTTTTACATGCTCATAATGTTTGACGAATCCGACGAACCATCCGATACCACCACAACTTCCTGTTTTTCCTGCCAATACATAGTCATCCTTCTTTTCAAGCGTCAGAATATCCTTAACCGTACTCTGCGAACGTAGTGAAAAAGGGAGCTGATTACGTACCAGTTTGGAAAGGAAACCGGTTTGCTCATCGGGAGATATCTTGAGACTACCGCCACCTAGCCAAAAGTCGGTGAGGGTTTTAGAGGTATCCATATTCCCATACTCTGCTGCGCGTACCATCTCAGCCATTTTCTTCTCTCCAATACGGCGAGCGAGTTCTTGATAAAACCATACGGTTGAGACTCCGATAGCCGAACGCATCGTGTGATCATGATTCCAAAACGGATACTCCCGCACCACTCCATCCCATACAATCGTCTCGTTTTCATCCCGCACCGCACCGCTATCGAGCGCAATCATAGCGTTGAGGATTTTAAACGTTGAGCAGGGGTTGACACGTTCATCGGCGTGCTTTCCATAAATCGTTTTCGTCGAAGTGTTCAGATCGACGATGACCGCCGTACCGTCAAATTTTCCTAAATCAGGTTCGGAAGCAATAAGAGGCAAAGAGATAAAAAGTAAAAAAATAAATCTCATACAAAACATTCCTTTTACGATATTTTTTTCCCAATAATATAAACATGGTTTAATGGAAATTGATCCAATTCAAGATGTTTACATTCAACATTATTACCTGACAATATACGCAAATTTTCTGTAATTCCTAAAGAACTATAATAAAATGTATCATTCAACCATTGATCTGTATGTTCTCCGATAGCATCACCGAGTGTATAAATTATAATGCCGTCTTTTGATAACATGTTACATAGTTTTGATAATACATTTTCATGTTGCGTTAACGGTAGATGAAAAATACTATCCCATGCAAGTATTAAATCAAATTTCTTATCACTCTTCCACATACATATATCAGTAAGAATAAACTCTACATCTGGATGATTTTCAGAAGCTAATTTAATCATCCTTTCGGAGATGTCAATTCCTGTTGTAGCGAATTTTTTCTCTTGTAATAAACGAATAAATCTACCGCCTGCTCCGCATCCCACATCAAGAGCTCTATCATGATTTGTACAAAAGCTTAATGCTTTCAAAAGCTGATTTATTCCATATGTAGAAGATTGATGGGTTTCATTCCACATGTCAGCAATTTTGTCATACTTCTTTCCTATTTCAATTGATTCCATAAAAAATCCTCAATTCTTGAAATACTATTTTATCTTTTATATTTGCCTCTATACTCACTCTGCGCATATCGCAACCATTACCCCATCTGTTATTTTTACCAAATCATTCGACGATAACTCTATTTCCAACCCTCTTCGCCCTGCGCTCACATAGATCGTCGCAAAATTTGCCGCCGAGCTATCGATAAACGTCCTAAGTCTCTTTTTCTGCCCTAAGGGACTTACGCCGCCAAGAATATAACCGCTGGAGCGTTCAACGTCTACACCCTTTGCCATTTCCCCTTTTTTGCCCCCTGATGCTTTGGCGATCTGCTTCATCGAAAGCATAGAGGAGACAGGGATGACCGCAACAACGAGTTCACGTGAGTCGATCTGTGCAACCAGTGTTTTAAATACTCTATCTGAAGAAATCCCTAATTTCTCCGATGCTTCCTCACCATACGAAGCCGATGCGGGATCATGAATATAGGAGTGCAGGATGTAATCGATTTTTGCTTTTTTAGCGATATTAACCGCAGGAGTCATTGTATCTCGTTCGACTTTTTGATATTAAATAAAATCACCGCTGCAAACGCCATCAAACACCCGATAAGGGTAGAGATTGCCAACGTCTCACCGTACACGATCCAACTCGACACGATAGCCCCCACAGGGACGATAAACATAAATACCCCCGTCCGATGCGCCCCCACTTTCCCCGCCGAGATGAAATAAAGGGCGGTGCTAAACGTCCCCGGTATCACCCCGATAAAGAGAATCGTCCACCAAAATACCGCGTCATACGCCTCGAAATCAAACGGACGGTGCGGCAGAGCAAAAAGCATATTGATAAACGTCGTAATACCGAAAACGACCAATGTATAAAACATCAGATGCGCACGCGCCGCGGCTTTTTGAGAGACCACCGTCACTAACGCCCACACAAGTGCACATCCGAGGAAATAGGCACTATCAACATTCAAGAACGCAAACCCGTCAAACGGTACGCGAAGCAATATCAATGCTCCGAAAATACCTATGGAAAGCGCGCCGATTTGTCGCATGGATACTTTGGTTCCCAAAAACGAGATCGAGAGGATATAGGTGATGATCGGAGCGAGTGACGTAACCATCGTCCCGCCATAACCCGCATCGCCGTGTGAAAGCCCCGCGAAAAAGAGATAGTTAAAGAGAGATGTCAAAATCCCCGCTATCACCATATACATCAAACCTGCTCTATCGGTTTTAAGGGGTGTTTTCAAATACCAAATTATGGGAATGATGCTGATAAACGAGATCGCATAACGCCAAAAAGCGGCGACTTCGGCATTGGAGTGTTCTGCCGCAACTTTACCCGCCGTCCACGCAAACCCCCAAAAGAGCATCGCGACGATCATCCATAGTACGTATTTTGTGGTATTTTTAGACTCATTCATATTTAAAACTTTCTATATAACTAATCAAACATTCCACACAATCGAGATAGTCTTGAGTCTCCCCCGATGCTTTTACCGAGAGGATTGCCCCCTCTAATGTGGATGTCGTAAAAAGGGCGAGTTTAGCCGTATCACAAGAGCGTAATTCGCCGACACTAACCGCTTTATCAAAAATAATTTTGACACTTTGACGAAATTTTGCGTATATTTCCTTCATCGCTATATTAAAATCTTCATCGATATTGGACATCTCCTGAACGATGTTTGCGACAGGACATCCGCGACGAAAATCTCGTTGTTTGAGATCCCGCAAACCCTCAAAAAAATGCGCTAGATAATCACCCTCCCCTTGGGCTATTGCCAAATAACGGGTTCCGAACCGCTCCGAAATCTTCTCTTTGATCGCGGAGAGCGCCATCTCTTTTTTATTGGGGAAAAAGTGGTACATCGAGCCCTTATGCACTCCCGCATTGGCGAGTATATCGGCTAATGCGGCACCTTGATAGCCATGCGAATAGACCTCTTCATAGGTAGCGTCGATCAGTTTTTGTCGTGTGGTTTCTTTCATAACAAAATTATAGCACATCCCCTTGACTATTCGGTCAAATCATTTTATAATGCCACTTGACCAAACAGTCAACATCATCCAAAAGGATTTCTCATGCCACTCATTCACACCATAGCACCATCAGAAGCTAAGGGAGAGTTAGCGAAACTCTACACCATCATCGAAACGATGCGCGGGAGTGTCGGTAATAATGCACAGCTTTTCAGTGTCAGCCTTGAGCTGTTACGTCAGCAAATGGATTTCATCAAATTTTACATGAACCACCCGACTCTATCGATGCCGCTTCTCGCCGCTATCCGCATTATGGTTTCCAGTGGCGAAGAGTGCCAGTTTTGTATCGATTACAATACGGGGATGTTGATAAACCTAGCGGGATGGACGTTTGATCAAGTCACCGCCATGCGAAACGATCCAAATTCCGCAAATCTGCCTGAACGTGAAATAGCGATGCTCAACCTCGCGATCAAAGCGATACGTAACGCCCACGGTGTTAGCGCAAATGATCTCGATACGTTGCGGGAGATGGGATGGAGTGATAATGATATTCTCGATGCAGTAAACCATGCAACACGGATGTTGGCAACCGATATTATTTTTAATACGTTCAAGATTGAGAATAACGGATGAATCGCAGAGATGCACTCAAAATAGCGGCATTCTTTGCCGCGAGCGGTGTCATCGCCGATACGGTTCCGAGTAAAAGCCCAAACACTAAAAAAAGAGCACTACTCGTCATCGATGTCCAAAACGAATATTTTACGGGACTTCTCCCCGTGACCTATCCGCACAACAGTACATCGAACATCGTCACCGCGATCCAAGCGGCGAACGATGCCCATATCCCCATCGTCATGGTACAACATACATCGAAAGCGAAAGCGTTTGTAAAAGGGACACACGGATGGGAATTGCACGAGAGTGTAAAAAATGCCAAAACGGCGCACACGATCGAAAAAACGATGGCGAGTTCGTTCGTCGGCACCGATCTGGAAGAGTGGCTCCGTAAAGGCGGGATCGACACCGTCGTTATCAGTGGCTATATGACGCAACACTGCTGTGATACGACGGCGCGATACGCTCATCATTTGGGTTTTAACGTCGAGTTTTTATCGGATGCGACGGGGACGCTTGCATTTGAGAATGCAGGCGGAAAGGCTACCGCAGAAGAGTTGCACCGAACCACCCTTGTGGAACAGGCGTTTCGGTTTAGTACGGTAATGAGTACGAAAGAGTGGGTTGAGGCGATAAGAGTTTAAACGCTTTTTTGAGTTGTAAAGACCCCCTTCTGCTTGTTCTTTGGAGGGCAAAAAAAAAGGTCGAGAGTTTTGAACCTCCCGACCTTATGCCACTCCATCAAACAAACAGAAAAGCTGTGATTGCTAAAAGAATTATAGTATGCTTTCGAAGATATTAAACACTTTCAGATCGAAAATCACTTGTTTACCTTCTCCCGAGTGGTAACATACTGCTACAACCCAGGAGAGCAGAAACAATAAAGTGCTAAAGGTTAACTTATTTGACTATTATGGGTCGTTCTTGTTTATGAATACCTTGTTTGTAAAAACTTCCACCCACAAAGCAAGTATCTTGGCTCATAATATACTCTTTTGCATTTTCAACTGTAATAGCTTTTAATTCACCTTTAGAGATACGAATTCTCCACCAACGACCTGAATTTGTGTAATGTGGTTCTTCAATTAAATATTTAAGCCAGTAAGCTCCACATTTTAAACATTGATTTAATGAAACTTCTCCGTAAGTAGTATCTTCACCTAGTATTTCTATTTTGTAATCAGCATAATTAAATGGTGGTCTTTCGCAGTCACATCTATTTATTCGCTTATTAAACATTTCAAACATGAATACTCATAACAATATCTCCTTTGCAATATAACTCTTTAATATCCAACAATTTTATATAAAATAAGCTGATATTACCATATTATCCAACATTAAAAATGTATCGCTATTTTCCTAATTTGTTAGTTCCAGAGACTATAAACGAATAATATTATTCAGTTATGTATTTCTAATCTTTTCACCGCACTCATCAATCTCCCTCTTCAACGCCTCATTCTCCACCCGATTTAATAGCCAATATTACTCTTTTCACTCTGAAAAATATCCCTATTTTGACAAAAACAGCGAAGAGGGATATAATTTACAAAAATACAAAGGGGTCTAAATGGCAAAGCAATCGATTGCACACGTACGCGGTATCCGTTTAGATACCCGACATATCCGAAAAACAAAAGAGCCGTTGTTGCATTTACGACAAATCATCAACCGTAATATCGAGCGACACTACTCTCTTGCAGATATTACCAAAGCTTTTGAGGGAGATGATTACCGCGAAAAAAATGAAGATCAAAAGCTGATACTTGACCGTTTTTTCGCAGAAGCTGATGAAAATGATTTGAGTGAACTACTTGCAACTTCGCAGTTAGGTAAACAAAGTATCGCGAATCTCTATCGAACTTCTTCACACTCAAAGAATCCTTTAGATACCCGTTGGGACACTATCTTGGAGGTCACGATAGAGCGTCAGCCGAAAAAATTTGCGGTCAAAAGAACAAAGGCTGCTGATTTAATCGCAAAGAGACGATCCGTTGCATGACTTTCACATTCAGCAACGTTTGCTTCATGCAGCGTTAGCGCTGCTGGATGAAAAAAATATCACTGCTTTCGCCTTTGGCGGAGGGACAGCTCTCAGCGCTTTTTACTGGCATCATCGTTATTCGACCGATATCGATATATTCCTCTATCCTGACGGCTCGTCCGATCGATTGGATAGATTACGCCGAGATTGGTCAGATACTATAGAATCCATCTTTTCTTCTATAGGGTACAGTGATGTAATGCGTGCTCCAGGCTATTATCTCGAATTCACTATCGACGATCAAAGCAAAATCCAGTTTTTTGATGTCAATCCCTATACACAAACTCCCTATACTAAGGAGCATCTTTGGGGACATACCCTCAATATCGAAACCCCCGCTGAGATCATCGCTAAAAAAATTCACTATCGAGGAAGCAAGGGGCATCCTAGAGATATTTTCGATATTGCCGTAGCCGTCCATCACGATCCGACCCTTTTTTCGGACTTAACCTCACTTGGACGAATAGATGAAGAGGATTTAATGATTCTCTATACTACTCTCTCCGATATTTGCAGTGATAAAGAAAGAATACAAGCGTACCATCGAGATATCAATGCAATGACTCCAAATCCTGAATATCGAATACTATCTTTAGGGGCGCCTGAGTATCTGCTTGATTTTGTCGGAACATTGTTATCATTACGGGAAACGAAATTAGAGAACGACGAATTGAGAATTGCAGAAGAATGCTGCTATGAAGATATGATTGAAAAAATCTCTGAACATAACCCCTTATAACTTTATGATTTTTAGACACGCTACCCTCAGTGACATCCCTACCCTAACCTCTCTCCTAAACCGCTCTTATCGCGGTGAGAGTTCCCGCGCGGGATGGACGACAGAAGCTGATTTGCTAAGTGGTAAACGGATCGATGAAGCGGGGCTATACCAACTGTTAAATGATCCTGATTCTCTGATCCTAATCGCTCACTCTGGGGAGTCGATCCTCGCTACCATCCATGCTCATCATGAAAATGAGAGCGTCCATTTCGGACTCTTCGCCGTTGAGCCTTCGCTACAAGGTAGAGGAATCGGTAAAGAGCTGTTAGCCTACGCCGAATCCGAAGCGATCCGAGAATGGGAAGTTACTAGCGCGATTATGGAGGTGATTACCCACCGTAGTGAGCTGATCGAGTATTATGAGCGCAGAGGATATCAGCAAATGGGGAAAATCATACCGTTTCCTCAATCTGATTTGTGGGAAAGCGTAGTCGAGGGGTTAGCGCTTAGCGTAATGCAAAAGGATCTCCCCCCAATAGAGATTACGATTTAAACTGATTGAGTTTACCGCTTAAATTTTCTGTTAGTTGATACAAATGTTCCGCAGCTGAAGCAATCTCTTCAACACTGCGGGCATTTTGATTTGTCAAATCATTGATATTTGAAACCATATCCATAATTTTTCCGGTATCATCCGCAATCTTAAACGAATTTTCAGCGCTATTCGAAACGGATGTAACACTCGTAGTCATGATCGTACTGGTATCAACGATCATCTCTTCAACATCTCCGGAGACTTCCACCAAGCGCAAAATATTTTCTGCATTTTTCCCCATCTGTTCAGCTGAATCCATAATGGATTGTACGATAACGTTGATCGTGGCATTAATCTCAAAAAGGGATTTTTGAGTCCGTTCCGCGAGTTTTCGTACCTCATCGGCAACCACGGCAAATCCACGTCCGTGTTCACCTGCACGTGCCGCTTCGATAGCGGCATTGAGTGCTAGAAGATTGGTTTGATCTGCAATATCGGAGATCACGATGAGAACCTGTTTTACCTGTTCCGCATCCCGACTCATCTCTTCAAGTTTAACAGCTAATGCCGATTCTGCTTCACTCGCAAGGTTTACCTCTTCACGAAGAGAAATAATCTCATTCTTAGAACGTTCAAGTTTCTCTCCGGCGACAATAATCTCTTTTTTCGTCACTTCAGACAAATCTGCCGTTTGTTGTACAAATGTTTTAATTGAACGCATATCCTCAATCGTTTTATTGACGATTTTTGCACTCTCTTCCGCATTTTTTCCGATTTGTAAACTTGTACTGCTCAGCTCATGCGAAACGGACGAATTTTCAGTGGAAGAGCTTTTTGCATCATCGATTGTCGATTCTAATGTTTCAACCAACATGTTAAAACTATTGACGATCTCTCTAATCTCATTATCATGATTGTACTGTATACGAAAGTTTAACTCTTTTTCCTGAACGAAATGGCTAATTCCGTCACGGATCATATGAACACCATTCATAATACTTTTCACAATCGACATGCTCATAACGAGAGTAACTACGATGACACTCAATCCAATAATAACCATGATCCAAACAGCACTCTCTTTGTGTTCTACAGCATTATTAGCTTCAGTTTGAGCTAAATTCACATTGTACTTCAAGTGTTCATCAACCGCATCATTGAGTGCGCCGACTGTATCTTTGTGTTTATTGCTTAAAAGTGCTTTTGCTTCCGATCCTTGACCATTCTTACTCAGTGTCATGATCTTTTGTAATAAAGAAACATACTGTTCGGCAGCGTCTCGGTCCGCTTTCAGCATCGCTTTGTCTTTATCATCCGATACAAGCTTTTCATATTTCTTAAATGCGTTTTCTAGATCCGCTTCAGCTTTTAGAAGACGCTCTTCATTTTTATCCATTTGTTCCGAATTTTCTTCGACATGGTATTTATAAGCAACAACCCGCATTGTCGCAATATTATTAATTGCCTCATTCAATGCTAAAATAGAAGGGATAGAATTTACATTTCCGTAATTTGTCTCTTCAAATACCGTATCAAGTTTAACGACTGCCAAACCTAAGATACCTATCAATCCGATAATGGCTACACTTACTAACACAAGCAGTTGCTTATAAATTGTCATGGGATACCTCTCTAATTGTTATTACTCAAATTTAATTAAGCTCTATTCCAATAGTAGTACTCCATTTCTTAATAAATTGTTAATTTAACCCTTCACTTCATCCTGTTTTTCTTCTGAATTTTTATTCGACAGACTCAACATCTGTTCTAAAAATCCGGTATCCGCCAATCCAGACGTTTGCTCATCGTTACGTGTAGCTTGAATATTTTTGAGTATATCACTGCTCATTAATGTGGTATTCTCAGCCGATTTATTCTCCTCTTCCGTTTTTTGTGCTTCCATCAGTTCCTCAAGAAGCTGTTTTCTGAAATCACTCACCATTTGGTTAATATCCATAGGCTTATCAGGATTTTCCGCTTGTTCTTTGAGTAATTTTTGGCGGTACTCTTCGACCATCGCTTCAATCTTCTCTTTATTCAGCTCTTTTAGAAATACTGCGGCACCTTTAGTGATCAAATCATCTTTGAATTTCGACAATGAGGTATCTTCCTCATTTATTTCATCACGGCTTTTATACTCTTCGGCTTGATAAAACTGCGCAATAAGCGCCAAATAATCTTGATCAACACTTTCATCTTTCGTAGAAGTTGGCGTTGTATTCACAGATAAGCTGGAAACAGAAGATACATTCATACGAGACTCCTTGTAAGGTTTGTAAAACATGACAAGCAAAAATCGTTCTCTAATGTGATAAAATTGCATCATGAAATCATTCACCTCCGAGCCTCTCACGGATATCCTTGTATGGATGCAGCATGAACTTACAAACAGCGATACTCTCTCTTTTGAAGTGCTCAATCCTGACATCGGACGCGGAGAGTATGCGGGTGCAATCATAATACTCAATGAGACCAAGTATCTCTACCGCAGTATTAAAGCGTGGAGTGATCTAAGCGAGCTTCTCTTTTGCCGTCTCCTCGTCCCGAAAATCGCCACTGAACATACCGTGATACTCACCTATGAAAAACTCGATCTCAGCAACTCGTTTCACCATAGTGACATTCAAGAGGAAAAATACGGGACAGCATCCGTATTCGCAGCTATCCGCAAAAATGAAGAACCTGTTTTTTTAAGTGCCTATTTGCGAGCGCTCAAAAGTGTTAAAGTGGGAGAACGGAAACGGATACTTAATCTGGGAATCAACACGGGAGATGAGTTTGACCTCATCCGCACACTTCTGCCGAAGGATAGATACCTCAATCTCTCCCTCGTTGGCGTTGATCATTCTCAAAGTGCTATTTCGGTTGCACAAGAGCGCTTTAGCGAGGGAAATGCTACTTTTTACGTCCATGACATTAACGATCTTGCTTCGTTATCTCTGGGACGGTTTGATCTCATTATCACCATCGGAACTTTACAAAGCGGCACACTGGAGTTCAAAAGCCTCTTTGCCTCTTTGGTGCAGGAATATCTCACCCCAGATGGTGCGATGATTTTGGGATTCCCGAATTGTCGCTGGATGAGCGGAGAGATGATCTACGGGGCTAAAGCTCCGAACTATCCTTACTCGGAGATGTCAATCCTCATCAAAGACATCTACTACTGCAAAAAATATTTTCAGCAAAAGAAATTTCGAGTGACGCTCACAGGAAGCGATTATCTCTTCCTTACCGCGACAAAAATCGGGTTATGAAAAACTTTATCCTTTTTGACAACGACGGCGTACTCGTCGAAACCGAACTCTGGTATTTTCGCGCGAATGAGAAAGCGATGAAAGAGCTGGGGGTCACACTGGAGCTTGAATACTATTTGGAGTTAATGAAATACGGTGGAAACTGGTGGGATCTCGCCATGAAGCGTGGAATAACCTTAGAAGAGGTCAATCGAGCACGCGAGCGTCGAAGCCGTTACTATCAACACTATCTCCGCACCGAAAACATCTTTATCGACGGAGTCGAAGAGGTACTTTCCGAACTTTCAAAAGATTATCGTATGGGAATCGTCACCACCTCACGACGGGTCGACTTTGAGCTCATTCATCATGAGAAAAAGCTTACCCGATTTATGGAATTTGTTCTCTGTGAAGAGGACTACCCCCGAGCCAAACCGCATCCTGATCCGTATCTCAAAGGGTTGGAACTCTTTCATGCCCGTCCGGATGACGCGATCGTCGTGGAAGACTCTCAAAGGGGTCTCACTGCAGCTGTCTCTGCCGGAATAGAGTGTGCGGTTGTCTATAACCATTTTACCGCAAGCCATGATTTTAGTCATGCTACCTATCGTATCGACTCTTTACACGATTTAAAAGGATTATTGACCTATTGAAATGATTACGCTACGATAAAGTTTTAAGATTGAAGGATAATAATGCAAAAACTCTTATTTTTACTCTTCCTATTTTTCTCTCATTTAACCCTTTTTGCCAATAGTGACGTTGAAGCAATCAATCAATCTCTCCAATCTCTTCAAAGTGAAGAATCGCTTCTCGATACTGCCGTTTTGGATAATACACTTGATCGATATCGTGGAACTATTTCCCCTTTGTATAAACGCTATCTTGTCACCACCGAAGAGCTCTCGCGGATCCGATCCAAATTTACGGATGCGGGGGTTCCTCCGTTTTTTGCCCTCATTCCTTACGCAGAGTCCAAATTTAATCCTACGATTCACGGATACGGTACGGCAGGGCTATGGCAGTTTACAACGCAGAGCGCTCGAAATTTTGGACTAACCGTTAAAAAAGGGAACGATGAACGACTCGATATCGACCGCTCCACCGATGCGGCGATACGGTATATCAAATATTTAAAAAGAGAGTTCGGAAGTTGGTATCTCGCTGATTTTGCCTACGCGATGGGGGAGGGAACCCTGCGTCGCATGATTCAGCGAAACGGGAGTAAAAAAATGTCGGTTCTCCTTAGCGATCCCCATTTTCCATCGGGAACCAAAGCCCATTTTGCAAAAACGTTACTTTTGGATGCAAAAATACATTATGCAAAATCCGATGAAGAAAAAAGTGAAGAGTAGTTACCCGATATTGGTATAAACCGCTTGGACGTCATCGTCCTCTTCAAGTTTATCGATCAATTTTTCGATATCCGCCATCTGTTCATCACTAAATTCTACCGGAGAGTTTGCGATACGTTCCAAAGCCGCACTATCAGGCACAATACCCATTTTTTCCAACTCAGCGGACAATGCTCCGAATGCGGTATATTCACCGTAAACACTCACTTCCCCCTCTTCTTCTTCAATACTCTCAATGCCTGCATCGATGAGTGCAAATTCAAGTTCTTCCAAATCCATAGCCGGCTTTGGAAAGCGAAACACGGCTTTGCGGCTGAACATGAATTCAAGAGAACCGTTGTTGAGGGTTTCCCCTTTTGCGCGACCGAAAATTGTTCGTACGTTTGAAATGGTACGTGCATTATTATCCGTTGCACACTCTACAAAAAACAGAGCGCCATGTGGCCCTTTGCCTTCAATATTCATCTCTGCCAAGGAAATAGCATCTTTCCCCGAAGCCCGTTTGATCGCGGCATCAATGTTATCTTTGGGCATATTTTGCGCTTTAGCCGTCAAAATCGCACTGCGGAGTTTCGGGTTCATATCGGGATCTTCCCCACCCTCTTTGGCTGCCATTGTGATAATTTTACCTAACTTTGGAAATACTCTGGACATATTTCCCCAGCGTTTCATTTTTGCGGCTTTACGATATTCAAACGCTCTTCCCATACGGTATGCTCCCTCGAATTTACATGAAAAATTGTGGAATTATAGCCTCTTTAGGAGATTAAGACAACTCTTACGCCTCTCTATATAATGTTCAACGCTATTATGCTATTCTGTTAAACCATTCTAAAATTTTTATCCGCCCGAAAGGAATATTAGTGTTGTTTTCAAACTATTTTTCATCTCCTTTTATCCGAACTCTTTGGCATACACTTGCTATCTTACTACTTTTTATCGCTACCTTTATCGTCTATGTTTATGCTGAAAAACGGATCGACCATGCTAATAATGTGCGACTGCACTCTTTTCTCCTCGCCGATGAACTCCGCCAATCCTCAGATGACCTCACCCGAATGATACGCACCTATGCTGCCACCGGAAACACCCTTTACAAAGAACACTACCAAGAAATTCTTGATATCCGAAACGGTAAAAAGCCCCGTCCGATCAATTATGAAAATATTTACTGGGATTTGGTTACACTGGATAACGTACGTCCTCATCCTCTGAGTGACCGAACCCTCCCGCTTATCGAGATGATGCGTCAGGCAGGATTTAGTGCCTCAGAGTTTGCCAAACTCTCCGAAGCAAAAAACAACTCTGATGCCCTTACGAAAACCGAATTTGCCGCTATGGCGATTATCGACGGTGCTCCTACCGAATCAGATAAGAGAAAAGCACTTATTATGCTGCATGATGAAGCCTATCATCAAGCCAAAATATCAATCATGCGCCCCATCAAAGAGTTTTATACGTTGATGAATACTCGAACAACAGCCGCGGTCCATTCGGCTGAGAAAACGGCGCTCATGTTACGAATTATTTTAATTCTTACAGGAGTATTTTTACTTCTCATGTTTTGGCGTCTACATAAAACCCTACACACGATTTTAGGAAGCTCGGTCGACAATGTTCATTCCCTTATAACGCGTATCGGGAGCGGAGATTTTTCCATCCCGATCCAACTCAAAAAGGGGAATGAAAACAGTATCTTAGGGTGGCTGAGTGAAACACAGTTTAAGCTCAAAGAGCTCATCGTCCACAATCAACGACTGCAAAATCTCTATTCAGCCCTCAGCCAATGCAATCAAGCGATTATCCGTTCCAAAAATGAAGAAGAACTTTTTCCTATCATTTGCCGTGATGCGGTCTATTTCGGAGGGATGAAAATGGCATGGATCGGTAAAGTCGATGACTCCTGTGAATATCTAAAAGCCGTCAGTTTATACGGGTACGGTACCGATTATCTTCAAAATCTTGCAATATCGCTCAACCCCTCAGACCCATCCGCCAAAGGTCCGACAGGGTTGGCGTTTCATGAAGATCGTGCTATCTGGTGTCAAGACTTTCAAAATGATCCGATGACCGCACCGTGGCATCATCACGGACAAGAGTATAAATGGGGCTCTTCTGCCGCACTTCCGCTACGCTGTAACGGTAAAGTAATCGCTGTATTTAACCTCTATACCGAAGAGGTCAATGCGTTTGATGATGCAGCACGAAAACTCCTAGAAGAGATGGCAATGGACATCAGCTATGCCCTGAATTCGTTTGCAAAAGAGCTGGCGCGGGAAAAAGCAGAACAGCGGATTCAATACCTTGCCAATTATGACGAGCTTACCGGATTAGCGAACCGTGCAAGGCTTGATGGCCGTATCAAAGATTTATTAAGTTTGGCAAAACATAACGATATCTCCATTACGGTTATGTTTCTTGATCTTGACCATTTCAAAGACATCAATGATACATTAGGACACACCGTCGGAGACGGCTTGCTGATAGAAGCTTCCAAACGGCTCAAACAAATGATGCGGGAAGAAGACACCATCGCACGATTCGGCGGAGATGAGTTTATTATTTTGCTCCCCAATATTGAATTAGGTGGCGCTTCCCAAATCGCACAAAACCTTTTAAACGCATTCAAAAAACCTTTTCAAATCAATGAACATGAGCTCACCATCAGCAGTTCAATCGGAATTGCCCTCTATCCTAATGACGGGGATGATTTTGAAACCCTTTATAAAAGCGCTGATACCGCAATGTACCGAGCGAAACAAGAGGGGAGAAATAGCTTTTGTTTCTTTACCGTAGAGATGCAGCAGCACTCTCTGCGCAATCTCGCACTGGGAAATGCCCTGCATCATGCACTCGATCGTAATCAGCTACAGTTGCACTATCAGCCTCAGTTTTCAACTCAAAGCGGAACCATAATCGGTGCCGAAGCGCTGATACGCTGGAATCATCCTGATTATGGGAATATCTCTCCGACAGAATTTATCCCGATTGCGGAAGAAAACGGAACCATTTTATCGATAGGAGAGTGGGTACTGCGTACTGCCGCAGAGGCGGCTAAAGCATGGATGGAGCAAGGACGCTCACCCATCATTATCGCGGTTAATCTATCGGCCATTCAGTTTCGCTCCCCTAATTTACCGGCTTTGGTCGGGACTATTCTCGCCGAGGTAGGATTGCCTCCTGAGTATTTAGAGCTTGAGCTGACCGAGAGTATTGCGATGCATGACCCGCAAAAAGCGATCAATGTAATGAATGAACTTCATTCAAAAGGGATCCGGATGTCAATCGATGATTTCGGTACCGGCTACTCTTCTTTGAGTTATCTCAAAAAGTTTAAAATATATAAACTCAAAATCGATCAATCGTTTGTTCGAGATATCAGTATCGATGCCGAAGACAAAGCCATCGTTTCGGCTATCATCAGTATGGCAAAGAGTTTAGGATTGCAAACTATCGCAGAAGGGGTAGAGACGATAGCGCAGCTTAATTATCTTCGTGAACAGCAATGCGGTGAGATACAAGGGTACTACTTCTCCAAACCTCTTCCAAAAGAAGAGTTTGAAGAGTTTAGAGACAAATACGCATTCTAAGAATGTCGTATTTCAGCTTACTCGTCAATAAATACGATGTCGCTTTGAATGTTGTTAAAAAGAAGGGATCGATTATCAACGCGATGTTGATACAAAAAGGTATTCGGTTCCATCGATCGCAGAACAGTCGTATTGTAATAATACGCGTTTGTACAACGACCGACAAAAAGAAATGAAAACAGCAGTTTGATACGCGGGTTTTCAAACATTTCATGCGGTTGTGCTAAAAAGGTGAGTCCGAATTTTTTGAGATTGACGAGATCAAAAATGTAAAAAATGAAGTCTTCGAATTTGGTATAAAACCCTTCCAAACTTGCGATCTCCTGCATGATGTAGTAGTAGTTATCCAGTAACTCACGTTTTTGCATCATTCGTGAAAGCTTACTTTTGATATCGCGTTTACTCGCAAAAAAGGTAGGGCTTACCGCCATATATATGTTTTTGCGCTCTTCAATCGCCTGATCTAATGCCGTGTCGAACTCGTCACTCTCGTTAAAACGCATATAGTGGAAATCACTGCTGGTTTTGAATTTTTCTTCGACTTGATCGGGGGTCGGATCGGAAAAATCGAGATAGAGTGTCGGTATGCCGTTCTCCATTACAAATTCACGGATTTTATTGGCAAGATGCGTTTTCCCAGAACCCGGCTCTGCCAAAATGAGGGTATTTTCACATAATACTCGATCTTGAAGTTCGAGAGTAGCGATAGAACTTTTAAATTTTCCGATTTTTCGTTTCATGCGTTTATCCGTAATAGTGAGATAATAGTAGGGATAAGTATAGCTAAATTTAGAGATAAAGGGCGAAGGGGTGTAGCGAATAGTGACGTATTATTGCCACTGCTCTTGCATTATTGTAACATCTCCCCGTTCACTGTGGAAACTGAGTTCTCCATCGCTGATATTGCACTGAAGCCGCATAGAACGCTCACAGAGTTTCTCTATCTCTTCGGCGTGCAAATGGATCACTCGGAGATTTTTAAACCTCTCAAACGTCGCACCGTATTGTCTCCACCACGCGGTAGCACTTTTTAGATTATAGGTGTAGACAATCACATTCTCTGCTCTACCGCACGCTTTACGCAGCCGCTTCTCATCCATCTGTCCCAGATCGATCCACAACACGATATCGCCGCTGTAATCTTTCTCCCATAATTCGGGTTCATCATCACCGCCGATCCCTTTAGTGATGATCAGTCGATCAGAGGCGTTAAGGGCGAAGGCTACAAGACGGATCATAAGGCGCTGATCGGTCTCCGAGGGGTGCTGGGCTAACGTGATCTCATGGGTTTCGTAGTAGTTGCGATCCATATCGGCGATGCTGAGCTGTGCTTTGTAGATCGTTGAACCTGCGGCCATGAGAACTCCCTTATAAGTGTGAGATTATGGCATAAGGGGGCTTAGTAATAAGAAAACAGAGAAAGAATCCTGCTGAAGCAGGAAAAGGAGAAAAGGGTTAACTTACCCTTTTACTTTTGCTTCGATCGTTGCAACGATACTTGGATCTTCGAGAGTCGAGATATCCTGAGTGATCGCTTCCCCTTTTGCGATAGAGCGAAGGATACGGCGCATGATTTTACCGGAGCGAGTTTTCGGCAAGCCCGGTACGAAAACGATGTCATCACAAATCGCGATGTTACCGATCTCTTTCATGATCACTTTGTTGATCTCTTTGACCATCTCCATCTCTTCACCGACGGTATCATCGCCTTTGAGTACGATGTAGGCGAAGATCCCCTCACCTTTAATGTCGTGCGGTTTACCGACAACGGCTACTTCGGCGACGTTCGGATGTTTTTTACATGCCGCTTCAACTTCTGCGGTTCCCATACGGTGACCCGAAACGTTGATAACATCATCGGTACGACCCGTGATCGTGATGTATCCGTCTTCGTCGTAGATTGCACCGTCACCCGTAAAGTAGACCGGTTGACCCTCTTTTTTGACATCACCGAAATACGATTTCACGAAACGCTCAGGATCACCCCAGATGCCGCGAATCATAGACGGCCATGGGCGGGTTACACACATATAACCCGCTTCACCTGCTTCGACTTTGATTCCCGTTTGAGGATCAAGGATTTCAGCGATGATACCCGGAAGCGGGAATGTCGCACACGCAGGTTTGATCGGCGTTGCACCCGGTAATGGAGAGACGATATGTCCTCCTGTCTCGGTTTGCCAGTAGGTATCGACGATAGCACATTTGCTTCCGCCAACTGCTTCGTAGTACCATTTCCATGCCGGAGGATCGATCGGTTCACCGACGGTTCCGAGGACTTTGAGAGAGCTAAGATCGTATTTAGCCGGTTCATCTTCACCCATTTTGTGCAATACACGGATTGCGGTCGGAGCGGTGTAGAATTGATTAATTTTGTACTCTTCGACCATTTTCCACGGACGTCCTGCATCCGGATAGGTCGGTACCCCTTCAAACATTACCGTCGTTGCACCCATCGCCAGTGGACCATAAACGATATAGGTATGTCCGGTAATCCAGCCGACGTCAGCCGTACACCAGTAAGTATCGTTTTCTTTGACGTCAAATACCCATTCCATCGTCATTTGCGCCCAAAGGATATAACCCGCAGAGTTGTGTTGAACCCCTTTTGGTTTTCCAGTAGAGCCTGAGGTGTAGAGGAGGAAAAGTGGATCTTCAGCATCCATCTCTTCGGCTTCACAAATACTTGATTGGCTTTTGATGAGTTCATTATACGAATAGTCACGTCCCGCTACCCATGTGATATCTTCGTTGTTACGCTCAACCACGAGGACTTTTTCAACCGGAGATTTTTCATCGATCGCTTGATCCACGACCGGTTTGAGCATGTACGGTTTGTCTTTACGGAATGCTCCATCAGCCGTGATGACGACTTTCGCTTCCGCATCTTCGATACGATCTTTCAACGCTTCGGAAGAGAACCCGCCGAATACGATTGAGTGAATCGCACCGATACGAGCACATGCGAGCATTGCATACGCCGCTTCAGGGATCATCGGCATATAGATAACGACACGATCCCCTTTTTTGACATGGAATTCATTTTTTAGAAGATTCGCAAATTTATTGACGTTGTAATACAACTCAAGATAGGTAATGATTTGTTTATCACCGCGATCCCCTTCAAAGATGATTGCCGCTTTATTTTTGCGTGAGCTGAGATGACGATCAATACATTGATGAGCAACGTTGAGTTTCCCGTTCACGAACCATTTGTAAAACGGTGCATTGCTCTCATCCAAAACTTTAGTGTAAGGAGAAAACCAGTCGATTTTTTCATCTGCGAAATGTCCCCAGAATCCTTCATAATCTTCTTGAGCCCATGTTTGTAGGTCATGGTATTCACACATATTTTTAATTCGGGCATTTTTAGCAAACTCGCGGTTCGGCTGAAAAGTTGGTTTTACGATATCACTCATTGTAAAGGCTCCTTAGTGTAGTTTAAGTGTATTTTTTAATTTAATATAGACCATAGCGGTCATGATTGCGTCATTCAACGCATTGTGCTGTCCCATCCTCGGGATGTTTAAATCTCGGAGGATTGTATCAAAGCGTAAATCAATGTTTCCTTGAGGAATCAGCTCTATTTTTTTATCAAAATAGAGTCCTGAAACTTCAATCTGTTTATTGGGAAGAGTTATCCCTAACCATGGCTTGATGAGACGATTCATCATTGCCATATCAAACTCCAAATAATACCCAACCAATGGGCGGTTTCCTATAAAATCAAGAAACTTTTTCGCCCCTTCTAGCGGTACAAGGGCATTTTCCAAATCACACGGCCTGATATGGTGAATTTTAATGCTTTCAACACTGATTTCGTTAGAAGGCTTTAAAAAAATCTCGAAGCTCTCCGAGGTTAAAATCCGATCCCCTTTGACCTTCACCGCACCGATGCTAAGTACCGCATCTTTTTTGGTATTCAACCCTGTTGTTTCGGTATCAAATACAACCACTTCATCCCCGACGTAAGGGTCAAACATCCATGCGTAATTTTCATCGTTTAATCCTCTTCTGTTCCATGAACGTTGGAGTGACGCGAACATTACACCACCATTCCCAAATGAAAATGATAGGTCAGGAACTTTTTAAAGGTATTGACGATTTTGAACGCATCTTTGAGTAAATCCCGCTCTGCCTTGCTCAACAATTTCGGATTGACGTAATTTTGCTCATCATTTCCCTGCTTTTGTGCGAGGATAAAACGGAGCCGAATACTCAGCAGCGTATCATACGCTTCAATCAGTTCACTCGCGAATCGTTTATCGAATAATCCGATATTATTGAGCTCTTTGATCCGTTCCGTCGTATTGGTGTGGGTAATTTTATGCTCCAAAGAGAGGATACGGATACCGTGTACCATCGCAAATATCCCCCCCTTTTTAATATCAAATTCGCTTCCGTGTTCGGCACGCCCCAAAACAAATCCCGAAAATAGACTCAAAGGGGTTTCAAAAGCCAAAGCGGCTTTCGCCAAATGCGCCAGCATATCGCTTCGCCCTTCAAACTGTCCGAAGAGCGAATCACGACACACGTTTAAAAGTTTCTCATCCCCCGCGACACACTGAGCGTCCAGAAAAATCGATAATCCCATCAACGACTCTTCATTAAGGGTATCGATCCACTCCTCTATCAGCTTTTGATAACCCGATACGCTTCTGCGCCAGTAAGGGTTTGAAACCATCACGTTGCCGTTGCATTTTGGAAATCCTAATTGCAAAAGATGAGCGTTTAATTCCATCATATAGGACTCGAATTGCGCTTCGTCTTCACCGTCTCGAATAATGAGAGCATTATCTTGATCGGTGCGGAGAATTTGCTCTCCACGCCCTTCGCTCCCCATAATAATTAAGGCGCATTTCTCTTGAAGCGACGCGGGTACAACCATCTCGAATACTTTACGATACACTTTAGCATTGAGCTCGCTGACCAGCTTGGAAACATACCGAACCCGAACCCCTTTGGAGGTCAGAGAGCGAACCAAATGGCTAAGGGAACGCCCGGCATTTTGAAGCTCATCAATACTCACCGCTCGCTCGATCGATGCGGCAATAAGGTGAGTATGATTAGCAAAATGGCTTAATAAATCAAGCTGTTCTAAAATTCCGACTATCGTTTCACCCTCAGTCACCACCAGTCGTTTCACACCATGCTTCGTAAAAAGGAGCAATGCGTTAAAGAGAAAATCACTTCGCTCGATACTAATCAAACCGTATGTCGTAATCTCACCGATGGGATCATTACGGCTTTTATCACTCAGCAAGAGTTTTTCGCGTAAGTTCGTATCGGTTACGATCCCCATTTCCGCGTGATCTTTTACCAAAATAACATTAGCATGTTGATCTGCCATTTTCTGTAATGCTTCACGAATCGGAGTATTTACGTCAACGATGCAAGGGGCATGGAGATAAATTTCATCCACACGGGAAACCATAAAAGGGGTCAATTCATTTTGGTGCTGACGCTCTTTTAGATTTTGATGTTTGGTGATGAAATCTTGCATAAAATAGTTTTGAAACGGTTCGACATCTTGAAGGAGGTTGAGGAAAGATTCTTTGGGAAGTTCGTAGCAGATGAGATCTTCGGCAACACTAAAGGTGCTTTGGGTATTTCCGTATATAAGGGAGTTCGCGTCAAAGCTGTCGCGCTCCCCATACACATTTTGGAGTTCACCCTCGATGGTTTCGTTGACAATACCTTTGATAATGATGTAGAGGGATTCTGCCCGTACCCTCGGAGCGATCAATACCGTCTCTTTGGGGTAATAGGCAATATCCATCTGGGTCATCAATTTTTCAATCATCCTCTCGCCCAATAGGTCAAAAGGATGGATCGACATCAATAGTGCTTTTTGGTCAAACAGACTCAAAGCTAACTCCTAATTAATTCTATAGAAAGAAATCTGCCTCGACAGAGGCAAGCTTCAGTGCCTTAGCGGCAAGCGTAGTCCAAAGGATTTTATTCCTTGGACGTTCCAATTAATGCTCTACCGCACCTTCTGCACCGATACCCGTTTGACTTCGGATATATTGTGCTTCATATGCTTCTTTCTCTTTTTCAGAGTTTTCACTTCTGTCGGTAATCGAGAAGAACCAGATTCCGATAAACGCTGCACTCACAGAGAAAAGAGCCGGATATTTGTAAGGGAAAATTGCTTCCGCATTTTTCAATACATCCACCCACACGGTCGGCCCAAGTACCACAAGAACTGCCGCTGTCAATAGACCTAATGATCCACCGAGCAATGCACCGCGAGTAGTGAGTTTTGACCAATACATAGAGAGGAACAAAATCGGGAAGTTCGCAGATGCTGCGATAGCAAACGCCAAACCAACCATGAACGCAATATTTTGATCTTCGAATGCAATACCGAGGTAAATTGCTACGATACCCAAAATAACCGTTGAAATTTTAGAAACTTTCATCTCCATCATTCCATCCGCTTTACCTTTACGGATAACACTCGCATACAAATCATGGGATATCGCTGATGCTCCGGCCAATGTAAGACCGGAAACAACCGCAAGGATCGTTGCAAACGCAACGGCTGAGATAAACCCGAGGAAGAAGTCTCCACCCACCGCATGAGACAAGTGAATTGCCGCCATGTTATCACCGCCGAGGATCGGAGCGCCGCCGTCAACTGCTTGCTTAGCAAGGTCAAGATATTGCGGGTTTTGGAATACCATAACGATCGCACCGAAACCGATGATGAACGTCAAGATATAGAAATACCCGATGAACCCTGTCGCATAGAAAACCGATTTACGTGCCTCTTTTGCATCGCTAACGGTGAAAAAGCGCATAAGGATATGCGGAAGACCCGCTGTACCGAACATCAACGCTATTCCGAGTGAAATCGCTGAAATCGGATCACTGACCAAACCGCCCGGAGCCATGATTGAAGTGGTCTCTTTCATTTGTACCGCAGTCGCAAACAATGATTCAAAGTTAAAGTCATAATGAGCCATAACCGCAATCGCCATAAATGTTGCACCTGAGAGGAGCAAGAACGCTTTGATGATTTGAACCCATGTTGTCGCCAACATTCCACCGAATGTTACGTATAGGATCATAAGTACACCGACCAAAATAACCGCGATCTCATAATCAAGACCGAAAAGAAGTTGGATAAGTTTTCCCGCTCCAACCATTTGAGCGATCAAATACAATACAACCGTTAAAATCGAACCAAATGCCGCCAATGTACGGATAGGGGTTTGACGCAAACGGTACGACGCAACGTCCGCAAAGGTGTATTTACCGAGGTTACGGAGCTGTTCAGCCACCATAAACAAGATGATCGGCCAACCGACCAAAAATCCGATAGAGTAGATGAGTCCATCATACCCTTTCGCGTAAACAAGGGCAGAAATACCCAAAAACGATGCTGCAGACATATAGTCTCCCGCAATCGCCATACCGTTTTGGAATCCTGTGATCCCTCCGCCGGCAGTATAAAAATCTTTTGCCGTTTTGGTACGTTTTGCCGCCCAATAGGTGATCCCGAGAGTTGCCCCGACAAAGATCAAGAACATGATAATCGCAGACATGTTCAATGCTTGTTTTTCCACTTCTCCACTCAGTGCGTCACCTGCGAACGCAGCAAAGCTAGTAAGAAGTACTAATAATAACGTTTTCATTATTCTCCCTTTGCTTTAGCTTTGATTTTAGCGGTGAGTTCATCAAACTCTGTATTCGCACGACGGACATAAATCCCCGTCAAAATAAACGCACTGATAATAACGCCGACTCCCACAGGAATCCCGACCGTGGTCACTGAACCCGCAGAGAGCGGAGTCCCCAAAATAGAAGGATCGAATGCGATCACCAATACAAATCCAAAGTAAATGACCAACATGATAATTGTTAAAGTCCATGCGAACTTGCTACGTTCACGGGTAAGCTGAATAAAATCAGGATCGTTTTTTATACGATCAACCATCTCTTGTTTCATAGTTAAACCTCCTTAAAAGTTATAGTTTGCGATAACACGGTATTCATCCCAACCCATGTCATCCGTTGTCGCTTTTTCTTGATAACCGCGTGGAAAATTCCCACGTAGACGTAACTGAAGGTTTTTAATCGCTTGCGGATTGTAAATAATATCAAATCCTGCTTCACTTGCCTTCTCAGATGCGGCTGCATCCGAATAGCCGTTTAACGGGTCCATTTCAAATTGTACATAGAATACACCGGTATTGAGATTAACGCCGTAATCTTTCCAGTCATACGAAGCCGCAGCTTTCCATGTATCGGTTCCCGCCATAAACTGATGACGCGTTACCATCCCTTGCGTATACGCCGGCATACCGCCCCAAGGAGAAATCGTCCCTCCGTTGATAGCAGCATCTGAATTTTTAGTGTTGTGTGAAGCTGCAACCGAAAGATCGAAATTCGCAACTTTAACCCCTACTTTAGCACCGATAAAATCACTGTCAATATTCGCCAGTTTATTCGTTGAGTTTGCAACACCGTTAGAACCGATATCCCGCTCATTAATCCATTGCACCCCAACGTACGGTGCTACACCGCTCGCATACGACCAACCATAATTTGCCTCAGCATATACGGCATTGAGAATATCTTGTGCATAATAATCCCAAAGCTGTAATTTTAAGCCAGGAATACCTGAATAAATAGCCGCTGCAACACTCACGCCTCCGGTATTTTCACCGATTGCATACGTACCCATATCAACGAATTCACCTACATAATTCTTAGAATCCACCAAAGAATAGCCTGATGTGACACTTAAAATAGCATTTGGTGTATTTGCAGCTGCATTATAAGCACGACCAAACGTACCTTGTGCGAATTTCGTAACATGTGCCGCGATCAAAGTTGTATCTTTAATGTCCGTATTGCTTACCACATACGCTTCAAAAAGGTTTGGAAGCATCCGTGCATCATCACTTCCCGCCATTGGAGTATCAAGCTTTTGACGCCCCCCTTTAAACGTAGTGTTTCCGTTTTTATATTGAAGATACGCTTCACCCAAATACGTGAGAGATTCATTATCTTTACCGAACAGTGTCGGGTCTACTTCTGTATTATCAGCAGTACCCACTTTTTTACTTTTGAGAAATAAGCCGTTTGAGGTATAAAAAGCTGCACCGAGATTCAATCCGTTCCATGCACCCGTTTCATATTTCAAATACCCGCCGATAGCTGTCGCGTTACGATGAACTGACGTGGCATCCGAATATCCCGAATAATCACGATCGATATAGAAAGCACGGATTTGTCCGCTTGCTTTCCCCTCTTTAAACATTCCGGCCAAATCATCGGCCGCCGAAGCACTCAGAACCATTACTGAGGCTAAAAGCGAAAGACGTACTGTATGTCTCATTCTCACTCCTTGAAGTTTTTCGTCAGTGTCATTATGAAAACGAAACGTAGCATGAACGTAGCAATCGTTAAATTAGAAAAATTTATCGTCAAAAATTGGCAACGGTAAGAAATAGTGTGTAAAAAAGTAACTCTAGTGAGAACGGGGGATATCGATCATGTAACCTAATGCGCGGATGTTTTGGATGAAATCTTCTTTGAGCGATTTTTTTAAACGGCTTACTTCAGCCCGTATCGTGGCATTATCCACGTATTCTTCGTCCCAAACATAGTTACGAAACTGGTCAAAATCAACCACACGCCCTCGATTGCGTGCGAGAAGATCAATAATCTGTAATTGACGTTTCGAAAGTGGCTGTGTTACGTTATCACACATTAACGTTGAGGTTGAAGCATCGTATCCGTAACTCTTAGAAAGACGCAAATGATTTTGCGGAGTGGCACAATTTTGCATCACTTTATCGATTCGAAGGGCAAGCTCTTTGAGATGAAACGGTTTTTTGAGGTAATCGTAGCATCCCAGATCATACGCACGGCTGATCCCCTCAATATCAACAAGGGCACTGATGTAAATGGCAGGAGGGCGGATTTTAAGTTCATGCAGTTGTTCAAGTAGTTCAAGCCCGTCAATTCCGGGAACATTTATATCCAATATCAGTAAATCAAACGTCTCTTTTTGAAGGGCTTCGAGCGCATCAGCACCGTCATAGCAGGAGACAACACGATGTCCCGATGAGAGCAAATATTCATTAATGGCTTCACTGAGCATCTGTTCATCTTCAAGAAGAAATATTTTCAACGCCGCCCTTTTTAAAATAATATTCAAAACGGGTCAATTCACTGTCTGAGTGAATCGTAATCTCGACACCGTCTTCATCGCAAATCGATTTAACCAAACTCAGCCCTAACCCGAATCCGTCTGTTTTTTTCCGTTCCCGATAGTATGCCTCAAAAATCTTTTGCGGGTCATGAATTTTTTGAGAGCGGCTCTCGATCCAAAATCGGCACCCTTGTGTATCAGACACTACACCGACCCGAATCTCTTCCCCGTTTTTCGTGTATTTGATCGCGTTGGTGATATTATTATCGATGACCCGCTGAAGCTTGGTTTCATTAAACTGTATCCATGATGGAAATTCCAACGGTATATAGTTGAAAGTAAGATTTGAGAAATGGGCAACCTCATCAAAAAACTCAAGCCGCTTTTCAACATATTCACCCAAATCGATCGCTTTTTTAGGGTATTCAATCTGATCTTTTTTTACCAGATAGCTCAAATCATCGTAAATACTAAAAATATTTTTGACCGCCGCCTCAATCTTTGCCAAATACCGATTACGCCCCTCATTCATAGTAAACAACTCGATATTCGCCATAATAACCGATAAAGGGGTATGGGTTTCATGGATCGCATAGCGGATAAACTGTTTGTGCGATTCGAGCAATCCTTGCGAAAATTCACGCTCTTCTTCAAGGGCATTGTTTTTGATTTGCAATGCCTGTGTTTTAAATCGCACTCTCTCTTCCAACCCGGCATTGAGAGTTTGCAAGGACTCTTTTTGCTCTTGAATCGTCTGCGCCATTTCGTTGGCATATCCCGACATACGTTTGAATTCATTGAAATAAAGCTCATCCGGCTGGATCAGCTCCGTTTTTTCATGAGCCGATTCAAAAAAAATCATAAATCGTTCCATATCACGAGCAATCATACTGTTCAGTATTTTAGAGATCCCGATGATAAATCCGAATAAGATCAGGGCTAGTGTCGCGATTTCGACAATAATTTTGATCAGCCGCCCTTTAAGCGCATGGGGGTCACCTCGGATACCTACTAACGTATCGCCTGCCGCCATCGCAAATTGACGATATTCGTCATAGATAAGTAAAGAAGAGAAAATAACGGTAAAAAAGAGGATAAATACAATGGTGTAGAAATTGAGATCCCGTAAGGAGATGTTGTTCAACCGACGCTGTAACCAAGATTCCACTGCTCACCATTACCCAAATTAATTTCGTTCATTATAACGGATTCCCTTTTGATAGTTAAGATTGTTCCACTATAATTTCAAAAAATTCCTTCAAGGATCAAATACATGTTCGGACGAAAAGAACTCAAAACTTATACCGTTACTCCCGAGGAGATGGCAAGCTACCAATGGGCTAAAATGACCACGGCTAAAGGGGTTATGTGGATCAAACTCTATAACGACGAAACGCCTAACACCGTTGCTAACTTCGCGGCACTCGTGAATGACGGCTATTACAACGGTCTTAACTTCCACCGCGTAATCCCGGGCTTTATGGCTCAGGGCGGTTGTCCTCACGGCACAGGAACCGGTGGACCGGGTTGGGCGATTCCGTGTGAAACGGCGCTTAACAAACACAAGCACGTCAAAGGCTCTCTCTCTATGGCGCATGCGGGACCGAACACCGGCGGAAGCCAGTTTTTCATCTGTTTCGTCAGCACCCCTCATCTTGACGGTGTACACACGGTCTTCGGCGGTATCGAAGCGGATGATAAAGAATCAATGGCGGTTCTTGATTCTATAGCTATGCGCGACACTATCGAGAAAGTAGAAATTTTGGCGGCACGCGACTAATTATGCTCGTCCATATCTGCTGTAGCGTCGATTCTCACTTCTTTATCGAGAAGCTGCAGCAGGAATACCCCGATGAAAAACTCGTCGGGTTCTTCTATGATCCCAATATCCACCCTTACAGCGAATATCAACTCCGTCTCCTCGATGTTGAGCGAAGCTGTCAAAAACTGGGTATTGAGCTGATAGAGGGCGCATACGATTTTGAGAACTGGATGGACGCCGTCCGAGGCTTAGAAAAAGAACCTGAAAAAGGATCACGCTGTGAAGTGTGTTTTGATCGTCGTTTCGAAGTAAGCGCGCACAAAGCGATCGAACTGGGTGAGCAGACAATGACCACCACCCTCCTCGTCAGTCCGAAAAAATCCCAAGAACAACTCATTCGTAGCGGTGAAGCGTTTGAAGCCTCTCACGGCGTCAAATTCATCCCGTTTGATTACCGTAAAAATAACGGAACTGCCGATCAGGGACGGGTTGCCAAAGAACAGCAACTCTACCGTCAGGACTATTGCGGCTGTCTCTATGGTCTAAGTATGCAACGGGATCAACAGCATAGATTGATGGATGAAATGTTCTCTCCGCTTTCGCGCCAAATCCTCCCCGCCTCAATCGAAGAGCGTTTGGAACTCTATACCCGTCGCAATGAGTTGGAAGATACAGAGACCCCGTACCGCATCCTCAAAGAGCGATTTTTAAACTATCGCCTCCTCCGTGCATCGGTAAAAGTCGGCACAGAGTTCATCCCCGCTTATCCCCTCTTCTACTCCACCATTAACCGCACCTCTACTGAGGGGAAAATCGACTTTGAGATTGAGGGGCAGTTTTTTCTTAACCGCGAAGAGGTTCGATTTATTACCCTCGACACGTTTAATATCCTCACCGCATCATCGTATAAAAATACCCGTGAATTGATGTTTAACGCACCGTCTGTTGAAAGCGAGATGGCTTTGCGTACACAACTTACGAATAGCCCTTTCAACACTTCGGCGATCATTGTCGTGGATGAGATACCGACGGCTAAAATCACCCTCCTTTTAGAGACAAAAACGTATGAGGATACGAGGGAAAAACTTATACGTCTTTCATTAGCCTGATTTTGTTATAATCTTCGCACTAAAAAACACGTATCTTTGTATGAGGAGAAGCATAAATGACAAAAAATGATATTTTACAAAAGCTTTCTCAAGAAAAAGAATACCTTCAAAAAACCTATGAAGTTGACAAAATCGGACTGTTTGGAAGCTACGCAAAAGAGACACAGACACCCGACAGCGACATCGATATCTATGTTGAATTCAAACATAAAACATTTGATAATCTCACAGGCCTCTGGAACTATTTAGAAGATATGTACCATACTAAAATTGATTTACTACATAAACATAAAAGAAGCAAAGGTGCGATTTTCGAAAGTATTCAAAAAGAGGTAATCTATGGATAAATACACTAATGAACGGATGGAAGTTTTTAAAATCATAGCCGATTTTTTACCGCCTCCGAAAGATTTGATCTTTAAACATGATCGTATGAAAACCACTACTTCACCGAACAGAAAAAAATGAATTATAGAGCATCAAAAAATTTTATTATTGCCTTCACCTCAATATTCATGATTATGGGAGGGAGTGCTATATTATTTTCACTATTCTCTGAATTTTCTGGACTTAGTTTGTTTTTCCTAATTTGGGGTAGTTTGTTCTTTTTTATTCCACTTATGATTATGAAAAGCAGATTAAAACAGTTATCGACTTTCGAAAAAATGACATATGAATGGTATAAAAATGCATATCCTAATAATTTCCAAAATAATCGAGTCTCATGCTTTACATGTGGAAATTCTCACATCAATGTTCGGGCATTAATGAACAAAACTTTTCACAGAGAGCATTACTGTACACAGTGTGGAAAAACTCTCTATTACTCTGCTGAACAATCCTAACTCGTTCTCGATTAATTTGAAATATCAGTTTCTTTACAATTTTTTATAAAACGCTACCGTGCAGTCTCTCTCATAATAGTGTCGTTTAAAAACAAGACGTGCATTGAGCTTTTTCCCTAACTTCTCGATTTGTGCAACGCTTAAATAATTAAAAATACGAGAATACTCTTCCCCTTCTAAAAAGTTAAAAATAAAACCACGCGATGATGCATGAAAACACCGTTCAATAAAACGAAACGATTCTTTTTTATCAAGAATATTTAATGCCCCGCTACACACATAAAACTCCCCCTCTAGTAACGGATCGGTTAGAATATCACATTGATAAATCCCCTGAGAGGTTCTATTGCGCGCCTCGGTCACCATCAGTTCCAAAGCATCCAACCCACTATAGCGGATTGATCTATGCCCGTGTTTTTGGAGATAATGGTACAGATCACCAAATCCGCATCCCGCATCAACAATCGAAGCAGTATTAGAGGGCAATAAAGAGAGGATTTGATGAAACCGCACCTTTTGCGATGTTTTCGAGTGCCATCTAAGCCCCTGCGGAGTGTACCCGTGTTTGGCTATGGCTTGATGGTAAAATTTTGTATTCGTTATGTGAGACATTGTTCTGCTGATTCTTTATAAAGAGATTGTTTCCTATATTGTACAATTCTGCTACCTTAAACAGATAAGAAATCCAATTAAGATCGAAATCGTCTACTTTTTAATCACCTTATGGAAAAGATAATCTACTATAATTTTATATGGAAAATCTATTACTCTCAATCTTTTTGACCGTTGCCGTAGCGACCGTTCTCAACATCATCCTAAAACGTTTCGGGATATCGCATATCATCGGCTATATCGCGACGGGTACGATCATCAGTACCCTTTTCGGTTTCAACGGCTCTGCAAACGATTCTCTAAATCTCATCGGAGAGTTCGGAATCGTCTTTTTGATGTTTACCATCGGATTAGAGCTGAGTTTAGAAAAAATCAAAAAGATGAAGGATATCCTCCTTACCAACGGTCTGTTACAAGTCGTATTCAGCGTTGTGGTGATCTTTTTACTCTCCTACACTCTTTTTCACCTCGATTTTAATACATCCCTGATCATCTCATTGGCATTTTCCCTCTCTTCCACCGCTATCGTCCTCACCTATCTCAAAGAGTCGAAAGACATCCATACCCCCTACGGGCAAAAATCGATGGGGATTTTAATCTTTCAAGATCTCGCCGTCATCCCTATTTTGCTCCTTATAACCTTTTTATCCAACGATACCCTCTCACTCGGCGAAGTCATAGGAAAGACCCTACTCTCCGCCCTCTTTGTCGTTGTATTTATGTTTACCATCGGGGAAAAAATCGTTAATGCCCTGTTGCAATTTTCAGCCAAAACCGAACTCGAAGAACTCTTTTTAGGCTCGGTTTTTTCCATCCTTATCGGTGCGTCACTTCTCGCACACAGTATGGGGTTTACCTACTCTTTGGGGGCGTTTATCGCGGGGATGATTATCGCCGATACCCGTTACAACGTCAAAGTCGAATCCGATATCGCCACCTATAAAGACCTCCTATTGGGTGCCTTTTTCTTCGGGGTGGGGACAAAAATCGACATCCTCTACTTTGCTGAAAATATCCACATTATCACGTTTGTTTTTATTTTTGCGATGCTTTTCAAAGCGGTCGTTATTTATGCCATCATTAGGCGCAATTCGGATAAAAATACTTCCGCGAAAACAGCACTTTCTCTGGCACAGATCGGGGAATTCTCCTTTGCTGTTTTTGCTTTGGCAGGCTCTCAAAAACTGATCAGCGAAGAGACGGCAAGCTTCTTGATTTTAGTGAGTGTTATTTCGATGATCCTCACCCCCTTTATCATCGGAAATATCTATAAACTCTCCTCATATTTTGAAAAAGAGTTTTACGAGTCCGACGTCATCACCCCCATCGAGCGCCAAGATCATATTATCGTCGCCGGTTTTGCGATGTTGGGGAAAATTGTTGCCGCCAACCTCCAAAGCAAAGGGGCGAATTTCATTATTATCTCCGATAACCTTAAACACGTTTTACATGCTCGAAAATTGGGGTATATGGCCTATTTCGGTCACTTAAACAAACTCCCCGTTTTAGAATCTTTGAGGGTTAAAGAGGCCAAGGCAATTGTCATCACTATGAGCAGTGAACAAAACCGACGCCTCATCAGCGAAGCCGTCTTAAACTACGATAAAGAGTCCAATATTATTGTCAAAATAGACAGTGCCGAAGAGCGAAAAAGTATGCGGGATTTACCGGAGTTAGAATTCGTCGATGCCAGTTTTGAAGTGGCGGATTTATTAGTAAAACACGCCCTAAAAAATTAGTATCTAACGAAAGAACAACTTATTATCATTGATTAACAATTTTTGCGGTAAAATTGGGGGATTTTTTTACCCAAGGTGTCCCTTAATATGATAGATGTTGTTCAAATTCAAAAAATTTTACCCCACAGATTCCCTTTTTTACTGGTCGACCGTGTTACTTCTCTCACTCCAAACGAGTCCTTGATCGGTTACAAAAATGTTACGATCGGCGAACAGATTTTCGAAGGACATTTTCCGGGTCATCCGATCTATCCGGGTGTTATGATTTTAGAGGGTATGGCACAAGCCGGAGGAATCCTCGCTTTCCAAAGTATGGATATGACCGAAGAAGAGGCAGCAAATAAAGTGGTTTATTTTATGAGTATCGACGGTGCGAAATTTCGTGCTCCCGTACGTCCGGGAGATCGACTTGAATATCGTATGAATGTGGTGAAACACAAAGGATCAATTTGGGTATTAGAAGGGAAAGCGTATGTTGACGATGCACTTGTCTCTGAAGCTGAACTCAAAGCTATGATCGTGGATAAGTAGGTCGCATGAGTCTAATCTCTCCACACGCCATTATCGAAGAGGGAGCCGTTATCGGACCTGATGTCGAAATCGGAGCTTTTTGTTTCATTTCCGCCAAATCAAAAATCGGTAAAGGGACAAAAATTGCTCAGGGGACTTGCATCTACGGCAATACCACCATCGGTGAATACAACGAAATTTTTTCCCATGCGGTTCTAGGCTCCGTCCCCCAAGATTTAAAGTACGCAGGTGAAGAGGTTGAACTCATCATCGGCGATTACAATAAAATTCGAGAGTTCACCTTGTTTAACCCCGGTACTGCGGGAGGCGGCGGGAAAACCGTTGTCGGAAACCATAATCTTTTTATGGGATATGTCCACCTAGGCCATGACGTCATTATCGGAGACCATTGTATCCTTGCCAATGCCGCCACATTAGCAGGGCACGTCGAGATGGGAAATTATGCCGTTATCGGCGGGATGACTCCGGTACACCAGTTTGTCAAAATCGGTGACTATGCAATGATTGCAGGGGCGTCTGCCCTCTCGCAAGATGTACCGCCGTATTGTTTGGCAGAGGGAAATCGTGCAATACTGCGCGGTCTAAATCTCAACGGCTTACGTCGTCATCTTGAACGTACCGATATCGACGCGCTTCGCAGTGCTTACAAAGAGCTGTTTGAATCAGGGAAACCGCTCCAAGAACAAGCAAGCGTTTTACTTCAAGAAGCAACAAGCGAGTTTGTTAAAAACCTGTGTACTTTTGTTGTCAATACCAAACGGGGTATCCCGTATGAAAGGAATCAATCATGATTCATCGCCATTGCAGTTTCTGTGACGCGGCAGAAAGCGATCACAATCCGCTCATTGCCGGAACAAATGTTTACATTTGTAAAAATTGTGTTTTCTCTGCTTATAAAATCATGTTCGGTGATTCAGAAGCAGAAACCGCTTCTACCCATGAGCATAAAAATACTGAACTCTTAACGCCGAAAGAGCTTAATGCCTTTTTAGGAGAGTATATTATCGGTCAACAGCGAGCGCGTAAACTCCTCTCTGTAGCCGTATATAATCACTACAAACGTATTTTTAAACATACTCAGGTTGAAGACGAAACCGAAATCGCCAAATCGAATGTACTCTTGATCGGACCGACCGGAAGCGGTAAAACACTCATGGCACAAACCATTGCCCGTGTTCTAAACGTCCCGATTGCTATTGCCGATGCTACCAGCCTTACCGAAGCGGGATACGTCGGAGAAGACGTTGAAAACATCCTCACTAAACTTCTTCAAGCGGCGGATGGTGATGTTGAACGGGCGCAACAGGGGATCGTCTTTATCGATGAAATCGATAAAATTTCCCGAATGAGCGAAAACCGCTCGATCACTCGTGATGTATCGGGTGAAGGGGTACAGCAAGCCCTGCTTAAAATTATCGAAGGTGCCGTAGTCAACATCCCTCCAAAGGGGGGGCGAAAGCATCCCAATCAAGATTTTATCCAAATCGATACTTCCGGTATCCTTTTCATCTGCGGCGGAGCATTTGACGGACTGGGTCAAATTTTAGAACGCAAACGCGGCAACAATGTAATGGGTTTCGGCCACGAAAAACGTTCAACTACCGATATCGATGACAGTTTTGAAAACGTTGAGCCGGATGATTTGGTAAGCTACGGGCTCATTCCTGAACTGATCGGACGCTTACCTATTATCGCATCCCTGAACAAAATAACCGAAGAGGAGATGGTTCGCATTTTGACGGAACCGAAAAACTCTCTGGTTAAACAATACACCAAACTTTTTGCTATCGATGACGTCGAACTCTCTTTTGAAAAAGAGGCGCTTAACGCTATCGCGGCTAAAGCCTTGGCTCGTAAAACGGGGGCACGCGGACTTCGTGCAATTATGGAAGAGACGATGGGAGATACGATGTATGAACTTCCTGAGTACAGCGGTTATGAGGTGCTCATCACCAAAGAAGTCGTAGAAGAAAAGACCCCACCTGTATACATTAAAAAATCAACTCAAAAAAGCGCATAGGAGAGTCAATGCTATTTAATAAACTTATCGGAATGTTCTCAAACGATCTCTCTATCGATTTAGGGACAGCAAATACCCTAGTGATTTCCAAAGGGCGAGGGATCATTATTAATGAACCTTCTGTCGTTGCGGTAAAAACTGAAAAATACGGTCAACAACGCGTTCTCGCAGTTGGTCGTGAAGCCAAAGAGATGGTCGGTAAAACTCCGGGAAATATCAAAGCAATTCGTCCGATGCGTGATGGCGTTATCGCCGATTTTGATATGACCGAAAAAATGATCCGAAAATTTATCGAAAAAGCACACGGTCGTACATCACTTATCAGCCCACGTATTATTATCTGTATCCCTTACGGATTGACGCAAGTAGAGCGTAAAGCGGTTCGTGAATCAGCTATGAGTGCTGGGGCGCGTGAAGTCTATCTGATCGATGAGCCTATGGCTGCCGCTATCGGCGCAGGAATCGATATTCGAGAACCAAAAGGGAACATCATTGTCGATATCGGAGGGGGAACCACTGAAATCGGTGTTATCTCTCTCGGAGGACTCGTTCTTTGCCGATCTATCCGCGTTGCAGGGGATAAAATCGACCGTGCAATCATGGATTACATCAAACGCAAATACAATCTCTTAATCGGTGAGCGTATCGCGGAAGATATAAAAATTAATATCGGTACCGCTATGCCGTTGGCACAAGAACTGAAAATGATCATCAACGGACGTGATCAGGTAGAAGGGCTTCTTACTTCGATTGAACTTACCAGTGAAGATGCACGTGAAGCAATGCGTGAACCGCTTAAAGAGATTCTTGAAGCGTTGCGTGACGTGTTAGAAAATATGCCGCCGGATTTGGCAGGTGATATCGTTAACAACGGTGTTATCCTTACAGGTGGCGGAGCACTTATCCGTCAACTGGACAAGTATCTCTCTGAAATTATCAAAATTCCGGTATACGTTGCCGATGAGCCCCTTTTGTGTGTTGCACGCGGAACCGGTCGCGCATTAGAAGAGATCGATCAACTCCACGAACTCTTCGATAATGAATAAACAATCGTTAACTATCGCTGCACTCCTTTCCATTTTGGTAGGCGGTGCACTCTATTTTACTAATTTTTTGCAATCTCCCATTCTTCGGATAACCCATACTATAAAGTCATCGTATCTTGATGGAGTCGAAACCATTCAGCACACCGTTGACGAACATTTCAACCAACAAGCTACTATCCTCGAATTACGAAAAAAAAATCGTTACTATGAACAAGAACTGTTAAATCTGCATCAAGTAGCCGATGAATACCAAAAATTGCTTCAAGAGCATAACAGTAGCTTCAAAACAACACCGGATACCAGCTTAGTACGTGCCCTCTCTTATGTCCGTTTTGGAGATCCTCACCGCATATGGATTGAAATGGAAAAGTTTAATCCCAAACGCGTCTACGGACTTCTCTATCGCGGTTATGCGGCAGGCATTGTCGTATCCAAAAATGGACGGCCTCTAGCCCTCCTAAACGGCGACGTTAAAAGCTCTTATGCCGTAAATGTCGGGACTTCACTGGCACCGGGAATTGTTCGGGGAAATAATGCGCGCCGTTTGATCGTTGAATTTATCCCGACATGGATTCCGATTTCGGTAGGAGATGAAGTACTTACCTCAGGACTCGACCGAATCTTTATGGCAGGTTTAAAAGTAGGGAAAGTGATCTCAATTACAAGAGCAAGCGGCTATCAAAGTGCTGTCATTGAACCTTATTTTTACGGTAAAAATCCTGCCTATTTCCATGTAATAACACAAGTAAGATAGGGACTGTAATCGGATTTTAAGTGCTTCTCGTCTATAATAATAAAATTTTTATGACGAGGGGTCTCAATGCCAAAACGCGACGACATCAAAACGATATTACTCATCGGATCAGGCCCGATCGTCATCGGTCAAGCCTGTGAATTTGACTATTCAGGAACACAAGCGGTCAAGACGCTCAAAGAACTTGGCTACCGCGTAGTTTTGATTAACTCGAATCCGGCAACGATTATGACCGACCCTGAATTTGCCGATCGCACTTACATCGAACCGATTAAACCCGAAATCATCGCCGAAATCATCAAAAAAGAGAAAGTTGATGCAATCCTTCCTACTATGGGTGGGCAAACGGCTCTTAACGCCGCGATGAAAATGCATGAACTCGGAATGTTAGAGGGAATTGAATTCCTCGGTGCTAACCCAAGTGCCATCAAAAAAGGGGAAGACCGCCAAGCCTTTAAAGAGTGCATGGTGAAAATCGGTATGGACCTGCCGATTTCCCGTTACGCCTACAACATGGATGAAGCGATGGCTGCTGCCGAAGCGATCGGTTTTCCAATCATTATCCGTGCATCCTATACCCTCGCAGGAGGCGGAAGCGGTGTTGCGTACAACATCGATGAATTTAAGCTTCTCGCTCAACGCGGTCTTGATGAATCCCCGATTACCGAAATCTTGATCGAAGAGTCATTGCTCGGATGGAAAGAGTACGAGATGGAGGTTATCCGTGATCGTAACGATAACTGTATCATCGTCTGTTCTATTGAAAACTTCGATCCGATGGGGGTTCATACGGGAGACTCTATCACCATTGCCCCTGCCCTCACCCTCACCGATAAAGAGTACCAACGTATGCGTGACGCATCGTTCGCTATTTTACGTGAAATCGGTGTTGACACCGGAGGATCAAACGTACAATTCTCGGTCAATCCGGCAACAGGACGTATGATCGTTATCGAGATGAATCCTCGCGTATCCCGTTCATCCGCACTCGCATCCAAAGCAACAGGTTATCCGATTGCCAAAGTAGCTACATTACTTGCAGTAGGCTTTACTCTCGATGAAATCACCAACGACATCACCGGAACCCCTGCCGCATTCGAGCCTGTTATCGACTATATTGTTACTAAAGTGCCGCGCTTTACGTTTGAAAAATTCCCGGAAGCGGAATCGACCCTCACCACCAGTATGAAATCGGTCGGTGAAGCGATGGCAATCGGACGTACCTTCAAAGAATCAGTACAAAAAGCACTTTGCTCTCTTGAGACGGGGTTAAGTGGCTTCGATCCTATCGAGGGTGATCTCGAATTTGTTAAACATGAAATTCGCCGACCAAACGCGGAACGTATCCTCTACGTAGGACAGGGATTCCGCATGGGTCTTTCAAAAGAAGAGATATTTGAACTCTCTAAAATCGATCCGTGGTTCTTAACCCAAATCGAAGAGATCATCGCACAAGAAAAACAAATCACAACTGCAACCCTTACGGATGAGCCGCAACTTCGTCGTCTTAAAACTGAAGGGTTTTCCGATAAAAATATTGCCCGTCTTATCACACTCAACGGTGGAAATGCGAAAGAGAATGATATCTATGAAGCCCGTAAAGCGCTTGCTATAGCGTTTGAGTACAACGAAGTCGATACCTGTGCAGCAGAGTTCGGTGCATTAACTCCATACCTTTATTCAACGACCAACATTACCCGCCTTGGGCTTCAAGCACCACGCGTAAGTGATAAGAAAAAAGTGATGATTCTCGGCGGTGGGCCAAACCGTATCGGTCAGGGGATCGAGTTTGACTACTGCTGCGTACACGCCTCATTTGCCCTCAAAGAGATGGGGATAGAGACGATCATGGTCAACTGTAACCCTGAAACCGTCTCTACCGACTACGATACCTCCGATGTTCTCTATTTCGAACCGATCGATTTCGAACATGTCCGCTCTATCGTCGAAACGGAACAGCCTGATGGGATCATCGTCCATTTCGGAGGACAAACACCTCTTAAACTTGCAAACTCTCTCCACGCCATCGGAGCTAAAATTGCCGGAACCTCGGCGGAAGTAATCGACTTGGCCGAAAACCGTGAGAAATTTTCCGCTTTCGTTGTAGCGCAAGGGCTCAAACAACCTGAAAACGGTATCGCCATGACAAAAGAACAGGCATTTGCGGTCGCTGAAGAGCTCGGTTATCCTGTGCTCGTACGTCCTTCGTATGTCTTAGGTGGACGTGCAATGCGTATCGTCTACAACGAAGATGAACTCCGCACTTACATGGATGTCGCCGTATCAGTGAGTAACGATTCTCCGGTTCTCGTCGATAAATTTCTTGACCAAGCGGTTGAACTTGACGTCGATGCGATCAGTGACGGCAATGAGGTCTATATCGGTTCGGTTATGCAGCATATCGAAGAGGCAGGAATTCACTCGGGAGACAGCGCATGTTCACTCCCTCCGGTAAGCCTCAGTCGTGAGCTTCAAGCGCAGGTTGAACAACAAACGAAAAAAATCGCATTAGGTCTCGGAGTCATCGGGTTACTGAATATCCAATACGCTATCTATCAAAACGAAGTCTATTTGATTGAGGTAAACCCACGAGCTTCACGCACAGTACCGTTTGTTTCCAAAGCAACCGGAATGCCGCTTGCAAAAGTTGCAACCCGTGTCATGCTCGGAGATACGCTACGTAACGCACTCAAATTTTACGACAATTACAATGTCGTTATGGAAGCCGATGGGCTACTTAAACCGCGTCTTAAGGGACACGTTGCGATCAAAGAGGCGGTATTCCCGTTCAACAAACTCTACGGTGCCGATTTGGTTCTCTCTCCTGAGATGAAATCGACCGGAGAAGTTATGGGGATCAGCCAAAACTTCGGAGTCAGTTTCGCCAAAAGCCAACTCGCAGCCGGAAATAAAATTCCAACCTCAGGAACGTGTTTCCTCTCTTTTATCGAGATGGATAAAGTTCACGCCCCTGAAATCGCACGCGGATTACACAAGCAAGGGTTTAAGCTCGTAGCAACACGCGGTACCCAAAAAGCCATAGAAGAGGCAGGCATCCCATGTGAAGCCGTTCTTAAAATCTCTGAGGGGCGTCCGAATATCGAAGACGTCATGAAAAACGGAGAGATCTCTCTCGCCATCAATACCTCCGATAACAAAACCTCGAAAAAAGATGCTGAACAGATTCGTCAAATCGTCTTGCGTATGGGAACCCCTTATTTTACCACTCTTAGCGCCGCCCGTGCCGCAATCGAAGCAATGACCCATATGCAAGATGACAGCTGGATGGAACCTCATGCCCTCCAAGACTACCTTATCCCTTAAATTATGAAAAAAATCTTCCTCGCCCAAACCGACACCACTGTCGGTTTTCTCTCTCAAGATGCTGCTCGGCTTGAAGAGATTAAGATGCGTACAGGAGGAAAACCCTTTCTCAAAGTCTATTCCGAATTTAAAAACTTGCGCCAAGACATTCGTATTCCGTCACTTCATAAACGTCGTGTTCGTCATGCGCACAAAACAACCTTTGTCGTTAAAAATCAAGCGTTTCGATACGTAAATGATCCGGAACATTCACGTCTCATTAGCCCTTATAAATGGCTCTACTCTACCTCCGCAAACGAGAGCGGAAAGTCTTACGATCCCCTCTTTTGCCACGCCGCATGTGATGTCATCATCGAAGATTCTCGCGGTCTTCATGAACAAAGTGCATCCAAAATATTTTTACTCAACACAACGCACTTAAAACAATTACGATAGGAGATTTAAAATGAAACATATTACCTCAGTAAAACACATGATGATGGGGACAATGGGAGTTGTTGTCCTTAGCGCCCTTAGCGGATGTCAAAGCGCACCGGAAGAGCAAGCCGGTAGTGAAGAGAGTGTTACCCAAAATAAATTTCTCGTGGTTGAACAACAACCAAACGGAAAATATATCATTATTGAAGAGATGCCGACTACAGGGCCAAGCCGTGCCATCATTAAAGAGACAGATGAAAATGGGACCGTAAGCGAGAGGGTCATGAGTGAAGCGGAGATGAAAGAACTCGCCGACCAAGAGTACAAAAAAATGGAAGAGGGGAAATCAGAACTCAACGCCGAACCTCAAGGTGAAGGGATGGGTCTGGCTGGAACTATCCTCGCTGCAGCTGGGGGAGCATTGCTCGGAAATATGATAGGAAATGCATTGATGAACAACAAAAATGTTCAAAGACACCAAGATGCGTCGAATCGCTCCGCGTATCACCGTTCATCCGCTGGCGGTAGTAATTCAGCCACTTCCAATAGCCAGAAAAAAAGTTTCTTCGGTAATTCCGCATCAAGAAGTACCTCTTCTAGCAGTAGTTTCGGAGGATGAACATGATCTCTCTCCATAACATCACGCCGATTGATGATCGTACATTAGAGCAATTCGGGTTCGGTTGGCATACCGATAGCGATCAGAGTAAATATATCGCCGATGAGTTGGTTGTGGTCTCGGATCGTGAAGCAGAAGCATACTATGAAGCGGTAAATAAACTCTACGATATGTACGCTGCTGCTGCCCAACATGTCATCGACAATAATCTTTTTTTTGATCTCGGTATTCCCTTTAATCTTATCGACGTGATCAAAAAAAGTTGGGAGAATGATGTTCATTGGCATTTATACGGACGATTTGACCTAGCAGGCGGTATCGATGGAGCACCGATAAAACTGATCGAATTTAATGCCGATACCCCCACGTCTCTCTTTGAAACAGCAATTTTACAATGGGCGCTTCTTAAACATAACGGCATGGACGAAGAGCGACAATTCAACAATATCTATGAGGCAATTAGTGATAATTTCCGCCGTCTCGTAACTCTTTTTGATGATCCTGCAGAGTTTGAAAAACACTACGACGGGTGGAAGATTTTGTTCAGTTCGATCAGCGGTAATCTCGAAGAAGAACAAACCGTACGCCTGTTACAGCAAATGGCAATCGATGCAGGTTTTGAAACCGGATTTGAACCCCTCGGCGGAGTAAAATTCGATGACGAAGGAATCTACGATAGTGCAGAAGAACCCTATGAATATTGGTTCAAACTCTATCCGTGGGAAGAGATTGCTATTGAAGAGCCTGAACTTGCAACACAGCTTACTACCATTATGCAAAATCAAAAAGCAATTATCCTCAATCCTGCTTATACATTACTCTTTCAATCCAAAGGGATGATGAAAATTTTATGTGATCTTTTTCCAGATTCGCCATATCTCCTTAAAACGTCATTCGAGCCTCTTAAAGGGATACAGCAAGTCGAAAAACGGATGTTTGGACGTGAGGGTGCAAACGTAAAGATTATGGATGTTTCAGGCAATGTCACGGAATCCAATGAAGGGCCCTACGGCAACTTTAAACCTATTTACCAAGAGTACGTCGAGTTCCCGAAAGACAGTAACGGTCATAGCTATCAAGCAGGAGTCTTTTTTGCCTACGAAGCGTGTGGCTTAGGTTTCCGTCGCGGCGGAAAGATTTTAGGTAATATGTCGAAATTTGTAGGACATCTCCTGTGTTAATGCATCTCTTTTTGATTCATTTTTGCTTGAAGCGCATTAGAGATATTCATGAGTGAAAAAGTAACGATAAAAATCATTAAACCGGGGAAAAAACTCACCCACCACGCGATGTCTATAACCTCTTTTCCTCCGCTGAGAATACTCCCCCAGCTCATTTGAGGCGCAACAATACCTAGACCCAAAAATGAGAGTCCAGATTCTGCTAAAATTGCCCCTCCTACCCCGAAAGTAAAACTTACCAACACAATCGGTGCAAGTAAAGGGGCATAATACTTGAGTATTACTTTCACAGGGTGTACTTTAGCAATATGTAAAATACGGATAAACGGCTTAGATGCGATGGAAAAACTCTCTGCTCGTATCATACGCGCTATTCCCATCCATCCTGTTATCGAAATAATTAACACTAAAATCCAAATAGAAGCATTAACATAACTCACCAGCGTTAAGAGCAAAAAGAGGGTCGGGAAGGTTAAAAAAAGATCGACAACAACGATAAATAATTTATCAAATCCACCTCGTAAAAGTGCTGCGCTTACTCCATACAATAATCCGATTAATGTAGAAATAAGTGCGCTGGCAAATCCGATTAACAAAGAAACCTGTCCACCTTCCATCAATCGGGCTAATAAATCACGTCCCAATCGATCAGTACCGAACCAATGATTTAGTGAGGGCTTGAGTAAAATAGCATGAGAATCTAGATAAAGAGGATCTACCGTATAAAGAAACGGGCCGATAAAAGAGAAAAAAATCACCGTAACAAGTACAGTAATACTCAACAAAGGCATTATGTCTTAATGCCCAATAGCGTTGTCATCATTTGATCGACAGTTGTAATAACTTTAGCGGCAGCACCGTATGAGGTTTGATACCGTATTAGATTTGCCAACTCTTCATCAATGCTCACTTTACTTACCGTGTCGTACTCTTGCTTGATTGCATTATATTGTGCTGTCAGGGCATCATTAGTCGATATAACAGAATTTGTTTTGGTACCCACTTGCGTCACTAGGTTATCAAAATAACCATACAAGGTATCTGTAGATTTATTCAAACCACTACCGAACGTAACCGAAGCAAACTGCAATTCAACCATCTTTAATGCCGTTTGATTGTCTCCGTTTGCGGGAGATTTAAACCCTTTTATTTTGCTTGTATCCTCTTTTAATGCACTATTGAGTGAAATATTCTTGGCATCAGATCCGTCATAAAATCGATTAACACCTGTTACCCCGGCAAAATTTGTCCCATTGTCTTCAATAGCGAAGGTATATCCTTGCGCCAGTAATGATGCTTTTAAATCAACCTGAAATACTTTTTGATTTGTATTAAACGTTGCCAGTAACATATCATCAATATCATTTAGAGCATTTCCGTCTTTATTATCGTCATTTGACAAATTGATCTGACCGACAATACTGTTTGTTGTCATTGGTGAATCATCTATCATCGTTCCTTCGTCCATAGAGATAGTTCGCCGACCAACTTCATTCCCGTCAATATCATAAACAATAATATCAAAAGTCCCCGTGTTAAAATTCTCGTCCGTACTCAATAATGACTGATTGTTTGAAAAACTAAGTTGATTTGACTGCATCGAGGTTGTGGCGGTTTCAGCATACACATTATTGGTTGCTTCAATCATCCCTTTAGCAAAAGCATCAAGATTATTAATGGTCTCTTGCAAAAATCCATCTTCAAATTGGCCGTTTGTCCCGATAGTTGACCCTCTTAATTCGAGTAAAGCACCGATTTTGCCACCGGTAATACTATCAGAATAAGGAACTTTTACCCCATCTTGACGTTCATAATACAAATCATTGTATCCGTTTTGATTAGTGGCACTCTCCATCCCTATCGGATGAAATGAACCGCCATCAACAATATTAAAACCACCGATTTGTATCGTATAGCTCCCTTCTTTTATGGCAATATTGCTATCAATGACATTATTAGTCTCCATCTGTCCTACAATCACTTTCGCACCAATAAGTTTCGACATAGACAATTCTAACTGAGTTCTCTGATCACGTAAATCGTTAGCATTATTTGTCCCACCGGCTTCAGCTTTGTTGATCTCTATATTTAGTTCTGAAATTTGCTTTGCAATACGGTTAACTTCCTCAACATTGACTTTTACTTGATCATTCAAAGAGCTTTGTAGACTTGTAATTTGGGAGCGAGTCTCTTGTATATGCTGTGTCAGAGTTTGAGTTTGCTGTGCCAATGCCACTTTTAGAGAAGTATTACTTGGATTACCGGCAAGTGACTGCCACATGTCAAAATAGGTTTGCATATCATTTTTGATGCCAACATTGTCAATTTCCGGAAAATAGGAGGAAAGCTCTTCAAGATTTTTTTTCAAAGTATCTGAATTTTCTTTATTTTGAGCGGCATTTGCTAATCGACCAAATACAAAACTATCAAAGACACGGACAATTTCTGTAATTTGAGTTCCGCCACCCCGCTGACCGGGATCTACACTAAGAGGAGTTGATGCTGCAGTAACAACGCGTTGACGGGAATAGCCTTCCGTTTCAGCATTGGCGATATTGTGTCCGGTAGTATCAATACCGATTTGAGCTGCGTTTAATCCGCTATAGCCAATATGCAACGCATTAAATATAGATGCCATGTTATGCTCGTATTTCCAAAAATGAAGATTCAGATGTTGCCACTTTTTGATACCCTTGCATTTGTGTCGGAACCAAACGCTCTAAGAGGGTATTATAAAATGATCCTACACTTAAAACCATTTTTGCATATTGTTGATTTACATCTCTAAGCAGTGAAAGATGCTCTTTGAGAGAATCGAGTTGCTGATGTTGTTCATTATCTAAAAGTTCAGAGAGAGGTAGTGTCGGATGTTGTGTCATCAGTTTTGATATTTCACGATCGATCATCGCTTTTTTTTGTTCAAAACTTTTTATTTTCTCTTCTTTAATCGCTAAACGATCAAATTGTGGGTTATGCTTCGCTTCTCGGATATCGGCGATATCTTCTCGCGACAAAGAGATGAGAGTCTCAAGATCTTTGATAGCACTCTGTAACTGATAAGACAACATCATAAACTCCTCTGATTTAAGTCAGCTCTTGCGCAATACGCTTAGCTAACGCTTCGATATCGACACGATATTCCCCTTTTTCGATAGAAGCTTTCAGCTCTTCGATTCGGCTTGTGTCACCTTGTTTTGTAATAGATTGCGTGGATTTCTCCTGCTCTTTGGTTTTTAACGATGATTCTTGATATGTCGCTTTGATAAGCGATCCGTTCACACTTGAGATCATGGTGAATCCTTGTTATCCGTTTATGATGTATATATACCATATCGGCAAAAACCATTATTAATTTAGTCTATTTCTCTATTTTTTCACCCTTTTGACTAAGGTGTTCAAAAAGCATTTGAGAAAATCCGAATCCTCCTGCACTTGCGTTGGATAACTCTTCACGATACATCGATTTAAAAATCTTTTCTCCCGGATCATTTGCACTGAAAAGATTTTTTTCTTCTTTCATCGCTTCATCCAACATCATTTTCACAATGATTGCTTCAAACTGATCTGTTTTTTCACGTAAAGCAGCATCCCCTTCCTTGGTTCCGATTGTCGGGATCGCCCGTTGGTGCTGTACGCTCGTGATATCCATCAGATGATCTCCAAATCAACCGAAATAGCCCCGGCACTTTTCATTGCTTGAAGAATTGAGATCATCTCTTTAGGGGTAGCACCCATTTTTTGGAGCGAGCGGGCGATATTCGCAACTGTTGTTGTTCCTCTTTCGGTATAAACTTCATTCTCATTCAAGCCAATGACAAGACTTTTATCCATTGCTACACTTCCTGCAGGTTTGGAGACTTCATTTTGGGAAAGAATTTTTACCGTCATATCCCCTTGGGTAATGACAACAGGTTTCACTTCGACATCGATGCCCGCTATAATCGTCCCCGTCCGTTCATTAATAACAATCTTCTGCTCTTGCGCATAATTGATATCAAGACTCTGTACTTCAGCCAAAAATTCAACCATCGATTTATTTTTGGGAAGCTGTAAATTTATAGTTCTCGGATCGACAGCCGCAGCTACCTTGGCACGGTATTTTGCATTAATTGCATTTTGTATCGCTATGGAATTTGCAAAATTAGATGTCTTCAATGAAAGAGTCGCACTGTTTTGGTGATACAGATCTTGTTGGATTTCTCGTTCCACCAAACCTCCGCCATAAACCAATCCAACGGTTGGGTGTGATTCTGCACCCGCACCTTTTTCATTTTTACCGCCGATACTGATAGAACCTTGTGCCAACGCATATATTTTACCGTCAACCCCTTTGAGAGGGGTCATCAACAGTGTCCCGCCTTCGAGTGATTTCGCATCACCGATGGAAGAAACCGTAACATCAAAGGCATCCCCTTGTCGTGCGAACGGAGCAAATTTGGCCGTAACGACAACAGCGGCAACATTTTTGGACTTGATGTCAACCGGATTCATATCGATATTCATTGCTTTGAGCATGTTCGCGATAGATTGGAGGGTAAATTTAGAAGTCGTACCATCACCCGTTTTTTTCAAACCGACCACAAGAGAATAACCGATAATTTGGTTATCACGCACACCGACGATATTAGCGACTTCGCTAATACGTGTTGCTTGTGCTAGGGTTAGTAAGCAAAAAAGTAATACGAAAATTCTCATGCCCGTCCTTTATGATAAAAGGATTAAGCAATGTTTATTCCAAAAATGACTTATGCGTAATAAGTGAGTGACGTTTTTCCGAAGCGTTTGGATTTAAGGCGGTTAAAATGACCGATAGCATCAGGAAGTTCAAGGGTGCTCATATGTTCGATAATAATCAAAGTCGCCATTTCAAGGGGGAGTGAAGCAATCATATCGATGGTTTTATCATATATCTCTTCCATCCCCTCGCGAATTGAAAAAGGGGGATCAACATAGATAAAGGCACTCTCTCCGAGAGAAGCCAGACGCTTTTTAACATGGACGATGTTACTAAAACTGTCCCCTTCGATAATTTCACACGCTTTTGGATCGGTTTGGGCAATATTTTCACGTAGCGTACGGATCGCATCGCGGTCTTTTTCCATAAAAATTATTTTTTTAGCACCCCGACTGAGAGCTTCAAGCCCGATGGAGCCGCTTCCGCTGAACACTTCAACCAAAACTGCATCGATAATATCAAACTGTAACGTATTGAAAAACGACTCCAATACAATCCCCTTGGAACTACGGGTGGTCTCTTTGGAAGGAAGTTTTAACGTTTTACCTTTATATTTTCCGGCAATGATTTTTTTGGTAATGGTAGGATTATTTTTCATAAAATGCCCGTATCGCTTTAAGGATATTGGATTGGTATTCACGCGTCAATTTATCGATATGCCGTTCTAAAATATCAAAACTAACCCCTTCTTCATACGAAAGAGGTTTCTCCTCTTCGATTGTAACAGGTAGATTTTTTTGAGACTCAAACTTTTGGTTTAATGAATGCATCAGCTGCGCTTTGGAAAATGGTTTGATCAGATCGGATGCTTCCCCTAATCCTATAACGAAAGTCAGATATTGATCGTCATATATTTCCTTGTCACGAATCAAAATATCGCATTGACGAAGAGAGCTCAGATGTCCGTCCAGAAAAAGTTCCAAGGAACGTTGTAGTAATGGAGAATCACATTGGATAGCTACTTTCACGACGTTTACCTTGTAAAAAATATTCTATATTAATGTGTTATTTTAGCATACTAAGTTCAAGCCGAAGATAAAATCCTTTAGAAAAAGAAAGACACAAAGCCCGTTTAATGATTTTTACAGAAAGTAAATGCTTATAATAGAAGAAAAAATTAGCTCCGAAGGACAAAAAGAGTGGAGAGTTATGATGATTTTAAAAAGTATTCTATTTTAATTGCCGAAGATGACCCTATCGCATTAGGCTCACTTGCAACTATTTTACGGCGTTATTTCAAAAATGTCTTTACTGCATCAAACGGTTATGATGCCTACGAACAAGTACTATCACAAAAAATTGATATTATTCTAACCGATATGCGTATGCCTTATCAAGACGGCGCTGACTTTATTAAGCAAGTCAGAGAATTGGATCAAAATTTACCGGTTATTTTTATGTCAGCACATACCGATTCAAAAACACTTTTGAGGGTTATCCCGTTGAATATCACCGATTATCTAATAAAACCGATCCAAATTGACCAAGTTTTATACCTATGTAAAGAACTGTTCAAAAAAAAGAGTGAATTTACTTCTCAATCCAATACTACAAAATCTCTCTATCAACTCAAAAATGGTGTCGATGTTGATTTAGTTAATAATATCGTAAGGGATAAGGGAGAAATGGTTCTTCTAACAAAAAAAGAGTTTGAGCTTCTCTCCTTGCTAATCAAAAACAAGCAATCAGTGCTTAGCAAAACTCAAATCGAATATTATTTATGGGATGGTGAGATTGTCTCGGAAAGCAGTGTTAAAACCCTTATGAAAAAACTACGTGCTAAAGTCGGAGAAGAATCGATTATAACTGTTAAAAATCTCGGGTACCAAATATCCCTATTTAACTAACACCTATCTTCTCAGAAAATAACTGGAAAATAACCTTATTTAGCTACTATATAATCTATTCTAAGATTTAAACTTATGCTATCAGTTGGCAAAAAAACTTTGCAAAATAGAACTCCTATTTTTTATATATTAGGTTTTGGAATACAGAGATTCTGATACAATAGTCTATATTATCAATTTGCAATCAGGAAGAGAACGCAATGAATATCCAAGAACTCGTTTGGACTAAAACCGAATGGATTTCTACAAAAATTTTACAGATTGAGCCTTTATCCGCACAGCTCATTTTTGTTTTTGGAGATGTCGATGCAATAGCCGAAACATTACCAATCACATTATTACAAACATCTTATCCTAATGCTAAAATTGTCGGTGCATCAACGGCAGGGACAATTGAGTCAGGGAAATTTAGCGAACATTCTCTTGTTGCAACTATTATTGCTTTTGAACAAGGGTGGGTTGAAGTCACTACAAGCGCTACCCTAGATAATGCTACTCTCGAAGATGACGCAAAATCGCTTATTCAACAACTCCCACAAGAAAATCTTCAACATGTCTTTGTCTTGTTTGAGGGGCTGAAACTCAACGGTTCCTCATTTGTAAAAGGGATAAACAGTATCGATCATGTATTGCCTATAACCGGTGGACTAGCAGGAGATGGTTGGGCCTTCGACCATACCCTGATCCTCTCTCGGGAAGAAGCAAAAGAGTGCCGGGCAGTTGCAGTAGGATTTTATGGAGATTCATTACACATACGTATTAAATGTGAAACAGGGTGGGAAGAGTTCGGTGCTGAACGGGTCGTAACGAGAGCAGAAGGAAATCGTGTCTATGAGATTGATAATAAACCGGCTCTAAAACTCTATCAAGATTATCTGGGAGATTATGTAAAAGATTTACCCTTAAGCGGTTTACGCTTTCCGTTGAATGTCCGTGAACCTGGAAGTGAGAAAGAGTTAGTGCGGGTAATGATGGGAGTCAATGACGATCAGTCCATCCTTTTCGGTGTAGATATCCCCCAAGGTTCCATCGTACGGCTCATGAAAACCAATGTCAATAATTTGATAGAAGGTGCTGAAGCGGTCGCTAAACGAATCGATAATCATAACAACAAACCTTCTCTTGCAATCGCCATCAGTTGCAGTGCTCGACGAAGCGTTTTAAAACAGCTTGTGGGGGAAGAGCTCGAGGCAATAAGAGAAAACTTAAGTGAAAATATCCATATATGCGGATTTTATTCCTACGGTGAAATTGCCCCTTTTTCAGATAATTTACTTGAATGTCACCTTCATAATCAAACCATGACCCTCACCGTAATTTACGAGGATTAACATGCATAAACTCCTCGAGATACAACTCAAAAAATGTTTCGGAAAAGAGTGGGAAAGCAGCTCTAATTCTCTTCAGTTTCAGCAATTTCTTAATCTCATTAATGAAAGCTACCAAGATTTTGATGATCACAGTGCGATCCTTCACCGTTTTCTTGAAGTAAACTCTAAAGAGTTGACCGAAGCGATCAAAGAGATTAAAAAAGGACATGATCTTCTTCACAGTGTAACCGAATCGATTCAAGATTTAATTTTTTATAAAGATCTTAATTTTAAATATATTGGATGTAATCAAAGCTTTGCTAGTTTTTTCGGCAAGAGCGAAGCAGAATTTCTTGGAAAAGACGATTTTGAGCTCTACCCGATGGAATACGCATTAGGATTTCGTCAAAGAGATACCTTAATCTTCGACAGAATTAAATCGACAACTAATGAAGAATGGGTAAAAAATTTTAAAGGAGACGATGTTTTATTACTAACAGCCAAGCATCCTTTATTCAACTCCGGTGGAGAACTAATGGGACTAGTTGGGATTGCACGTGACATTACAAAAGAATACTGGCTCGAGCAAGAGATTAGAGAGCAGCAAGCTATTTTAACCCAGCAGTCTCGTTTAGCAGCGCTCGGAGAGATGATCGGAAACATAGCCCATCAATGGCGTCAGCCGATTAATTCGCTCGGATTGATTGTTCAAGACTTAAAAGAAGCCTACCGATTTGGAGAACTAAACCAGAGTTACGTCGAAACAATCTCTTCCAAAGCCATGGAACAAATTCATTATATGTCGAACACTATCGATGATTTCCGTAATTTTTTCAATCCCGATAAAGATAAAAAAATGTTTTCCCTCAATAAAAGCATTGAAAATACCAAAAATATTCTGAAACAGGGGATAAGAAACAACTCCATTGAATGTGAGATTTCAATTCCTAAAGATATTTTTATTTATGGCTATAAAAATGAGTTTTCACAAGTCCTTTTTAATTTGCTTAGCAATGCGAGAGACGCCATTATGAGCAATAAACCCAAAACTCCTAAAATTAAGATTCAAGTTAAAAATAAAAAAAATAGTGCTGAAATTTCAGTCTCAGATAATGGAGGGGGTATACCTCCGGATATTCTACCCAGTATATTTGACCCCTATTTTACGACCAAATCGGAAGGCAAAGGGACAGGTATAGGACTGTATATGGCTAAAAAAATTATTGAAAACCATATGGACGGTTCATTACTGGTTCACAATACAAAAGATGGTGTATGTTTTACCATCGTATTACCTATAGAGAAAAAATCAACCTCATAAATAATGCTCGATGCTGTAGCGAAGATCTTCATCCATATCCATCACACTCTCCACCATCCACTTTAGATAGGCGGGGTCTTTGAGGGCAATCTCTTCGATCCTCTTTTTGGCGTATTTCCCAAACGGCAAACGGCTCAGAAGAACATGGCTTTTGGATATCTCTATCAATCGCTCAATATCCGCTAAATCGAGCAGATACTCCAATACCATTTTCGTATGGAGCGCGTCACTTAGAGCATGATGAGGAACAAGCGATACCCCATGCTCTTGAAACACCCTCCCCTCCTCACGATACAGTCTCAGCTCATACCGTAAAAATTGAAGACTATACCCCTCCAAATCATCCATCAGCGATTTGGAACATTTGAGGGTATCGATAATACTCCCCTGCCATGTCACTCCCTCTTTTTGAAGCATCGAAAGTTCAAACGGGGCATTATGCGATACCAAAATATTCTCAGGCGTATTGAGACTTTTGAGTTTTTCGGCACTTATGGATTGGGAAAACGACGGAGCATCACTCACCATCTCATTTGTAATCTGATGGATCGCCGAAGCGGCGGGGGGAATTTTTTTTCCGGGATTGATCAACTCGAAATGGGTTGACTCCCCCTCAATAATCCCCAAAGCGCAGATTCTGTCTTTGACCTCTAACCCTGTCGTTTCCGTATCGAGAAAAATCACGTTCTACTCGCTCGGGTAAGATTTAAGTGTTGCCATTAGATTATGATAGTGTTCTAACGTACGGAAGCTTTTCTCAAAACGCCACCCCAATACAAACGCGATAATATCTCTCTTCAAGGGTGCACTCAGTTTTTCGGCACGTCCGTAATAGGCCAGTGAGATATTTTTATTTTTGACTTTAGCCTCTTTGTCGTAGATAATCGCAATGATTTGAGCGTATTTACCCTCTTTAATGGCCCCTAAATCATCATCGCCTAGCGATAATCCCGAGAGGTTAATCGCTTTAAACTCAAACAACGCATCAAACTCTCCGACTTTGGTATTAATCCCCAATTTTAGGTACAGTTCTTCGAGTGATTTGAGGTTGCTTTTGCGTTCTAACTCGTAGCTGGAGATCTGTGCCGTCAGGTTTTTCAGACGATCGAGTGCTGAACTCACATTTTCTCCTTCGAGTATCGCTATATTTTGATAATTTTAACCTATGTTGACTTATAACGTTAAATAAATTAATAAAATCCCTAAAATAGGCACTTTAAACAACCTAGAATAGGTACTAAGTCGGTCACTGACAAACCGAAAACGTACTGATATGGCAACGGTTGCCATGAGGGGTGCCACACCTTTTTTTCTTCTAATAACATATGCGCAAAATATTTTTATTGTATGGTGTAGATGAAAGGATAATTTTTAACTACCTATAAAAAAAACTACAATCGGACTTTCTGCGAATCTGTCGGTTGTCTTTGTCCATAGTATGGACACAATTATCTTATTTTACACATTGTGAATATATTGTTTTTATCTTCTGTATCTATTGCTTTATAGCATTGAGAATTCAACTTCGTTAATACTAGAGTTTGAGATGAAATAATTCCAAGAGAAAGATTATTTGCTGTGCCCATATTTTTATTTTTTAGGATAACTTTTAACTTGTTTTCGTTTACTTCATAGTGTCTTGTTGATCCAAAAGCATTTGCAGTATTCTGTAGTAGTTGTAATGTTCCATCCTGATTAAACTGAAAATTCATTTCATAAGAAACAGCACTTGAGAATTTTAAAGGATGTTCTTTATTAGATAATTTCCATACGCCGACAATATCTTGTGCTATGAGGGGCAATCCAAAACAAATAAAGAAGCCTATTTTTTTATACATAATTCTCCCTTTTTCTTTAAAAGATCACTTCTCTCCCAGAATAACATAAGTAACAACTTGTAATAAAAAGGTTTCACAAAGTCCTTCAATATTTTCAATAAAATTTTTGCTACCAGTCATATCACGTGCTAATTCCTTGCGCATTGTAATCTCAAAATATTTTATTTCATCCCCTAGTTCTTTATTGATAATAGAATATGGCTTTTGCTTTTTCTTTTCTTCATATAAATCAATTAACGACTGTTCTTTATCACTTTTATTTCTTTGATATACCGCGCGTATTTTTATATTTCCTGGTGCGGCTGGTTCAAGTAATTTTAATAAACCTGAAGTTTGGGCTTGAGCTTTTCCGTTATTTATTTGTACAGAGCATTGACATATAATATATTTACCGGCTAAATCTACTGTAACAGAAAAAAAATGCTTTTTATTTTCATCAATATAATAAGATGATGTCATATGACGTGATTCATTTAGTTCTGAAGAAAGTGTCTCACCTCTATTTTCATTGCTTTTTATAAACAAATGTACAAAATATTTTGTTCTATCTGTCAGTTGCAATGCAATATCCATTTCTTCTTCTTTGTAAGCAAAAACAACATCATTAACATCTTTAGCCAAAAGTTTTTTATTTCTATCAGTTTCATATATTGCTTGAACAGCATCCTTCCATTCGATACCCATATTTGTAAAGCTTGAAATATGTTTGTGATTATCTAAATAGTATCTCAGTTCACGAAGTATATAGATATGGTCTTCATCTGCAACTTTATTTGTTCTCAATAAATGCTTTGAAATTACCTTTAAATAAGTCCATGACCAATGATAAAGGTTAAATCCTTTTCCTTTTTTTGTTTCTAATGGAGATTCCATTGGAGATGTGGTTATCTTATTTGAGATTGTTATAATTGAATCAATGCCAATATCTCTTCCAAACTCAATATAACGTTCTATTTGTTCAACATCAAGATGATTGTTTTTTACTTTTACTTCTACAAAACTTATCCATTCAATGACTGGATTGTTTTTACCGCTTGTAAGTACAATCAATCCGTCAGGTCTCTCAGATTTTTCTTCATTATGAATCTCGGTGAATACGTGTATTGATACGTTTCTATTTTTTATTTTTGTAATTCCAATGGCAGAAAGTAATTCTTCCCTATATTCTTTTACAGCAGAAAGAGAAGATAGAAATATAGATGTTGTTTGATTTTCTTCCGTGGTATTGCCTAATGGAAATAACCTTGCTCTTTTACTTTCTAATTGATCATCTTCATATCTAAGAAACTCAGCCAATTCATCTAATTTTGTAATACCTAATATTATTTTTTTTGCCATCTTAAAGCCTTGTTTATAAATTATGCGATAGATTGTACTAAAATATAACTGGAATTAATATAGGATAGTTTTTAAAATGAGTTGGGAATTTTGATAATACGGATAACACTACAACATAAAGATAGTTATTTATGAAAAAAAACTTTAATTTAGTCGAAACTTTGGAGCTTCTGCAAAATGAATTAATCCCTAATTGTTCAGAATCAATTTCTGATTCTCAAAAAAGTGAATATTAGAAAATGATTTCCCATTTATTAGGTACTTTCAACTTATTTGCCACTTTACTAGATTTTGAGCCTAATCTCAAAATTGAACAAATAGAGGCAGGAAAACGTCTATTTAGAAGCCTTGATTTTTCAACACTTACAATGGATAATGTATTCGAAAAATTCGAAAAATATACTGTAGTATCACAAGCATTATTCATTGTATATGTCTCAACACACATTATTAATGAGTTGCAATCTCCCACTTTAAAATCTACAAAATCTGTGAGAGATTTTAAATCAAAAATTAACTATATTGATACCCATATCAATAGTTTTAAAATAACTCTCGAACTATACAAAAATCTTCAATATACGGATGAAACAGTTGATCTCGAAGAAATCATTGAACTGTTCGAAAGAATAAGGGATAAAGAATCTCGTGGAAAAACCCTCCAAAAATTTATACTTGAGTATATGAGTTATTGCCTGAATAATCGTGAAGCTCATAAAGGGCTTATGGCTTCCTTTTTAGAAGAGGAACAAAACCCTATTGTCGAAAAGCTGTACAAAAAACAAGATCGCAATGTACATCTTTATGAAAATTATTTTGATGGATTAGATATATCTATAGAAGATATCGAACGAAGCATGTTAATCAAACTGTATTATCTTTATGCAAAACACTCTACCAATAGGGGTAGAGGCAATGCAAATCCTAATAAAAGAATCGAAGCAATCGTGCTGTCTTTATTTGGAAAGCGTATGCTAATAACCCGATCTAAAATGCAAAGTGTATATATCAAAGGGTTTTGTATGGGCATTTCTGTGTTTGATTACAGAAGTAAAGCAATTCAAGAAGATGCTATTGATGTATATTTTAAAACAAAAATAGAGCCTTATCTAATTCACTTAACACCACAAATACCTGCTCTAGATGCCTTAATTAAAGCACGCCGATTAGCGCTTATTAATGATTTAATATTGATTTAACTCATATTAAACCCTCGCTAGATTTCGAAAATAAATCGAAAATACAAAACATCTCATTTACCCCATATGTCTAATACTTTCATTCAGTCAAGGATGACGCCAAACAACGACAAAAGCTTTTGTTAAATCTGAACTAAAAAAAGGATTTGACTATGATCAAAATCTCAGCCACATTATTAAATGTGTTCACCTCAAACGATTACACCAACCGTGAAACGGGAGAAGTAATCAAAGGCAAAAATAAAGTGCAGTTGCTCTTAGAAACTCCATTGAAAAATGGCGGATCACGTAAAGAGCTTATGGATATTTCAATCCCTCCCGAAAAGGTCAAACTTTACAAGGGCAAAGAGAATGAAATTGTTGAGGTAGAAGTTGCCACCGTCGGCAAAGTCATCTTTTACGGAATCTAACAAAAAAACCGTAGCGCACGCGTAGGTTGCGAGCCAGTAGGCGACTATGTCGCCGTGAGGCTCGTTGCCTTTCGCTACGCGTTAGCGGTCTACCCATCTGTAATAACATGGGTAGACGTAAATCAAATACATACAAACAAGGAGTCTACTATGACTATAAACAAATTGCTCTTAGGATTTATTCACTATGGATACCAACTTAAATGATTCAATAACTTTAACCCCTGTTGTGAGCGGTATCGATGCTCTCCAATACTTCGCGATGAGTGGAGGACAATATGATCGGTTCTATGAGTCTCTTATGGATCAGATCGAAGATAAAAAAGCCTATTTCAAAAAGCTCAACTATCAATATGCTGATAACGATATTATCGTTAAGATCAATGATATTGAAGTGCAGTACAGTGGTATGGGAAGAGACGGCTTTCACTGGTTCTATCACGAGTTCTTCCGTGTCGCGTTCAAAGACTCCGAAAAATCCCCCAATATTCAAAACATCCGTGTTCAAGTCAATGCAGTGGGAATCTATACACTTGGTTTGAAATCTCAAATTGAATACATCAACAAAGTGTTTCTCAAAGATTTGACCATGAATATCTTCCCGATCACCCGAATAGACCTAAATATGTTCGTACAGCATGATTTTAAATACTTGCGTAAAGAGATGATCCTCTCCAAAAAGAAAGACCATCATGCCAATATTGCTGAACACGCAAGCGCGTATGAACTTGAAACCTATTACGTGGGTAAAAAACCCTTCTTGCTCCGTATTTATAACAAGCGTACTGAATTGAAACAAGCAACACAGATCAAACGTCAGCTTATGATCAATCACTTCGGGGTTAATGGGTTAGATATGGAACAACCGATTTTTAACGTCGAGTTTGAGATGCACAGAGAGTATTTAAAGACCTTCGGAATCGATACAGTGGATCAAGCATTACAAAGAGCCGAAACACTGTTTAAACACGCTTGTGATCAAGTAAGGCTTCTTGATCTATCGACGATTACCGAAGATCAGATTAACACGCCTAATCGACGTAGAGCGGAAACCTTGCCTATTTGGAAGCATATACAAAATTCTTACAGTATTAAAGAGTTTATGCAGATTAATACACCCCTAGAGAAGATCGAAAAGATCACTTATCGATACTCACTAGAAGATGCCGAGAAATCAATGAAAAAAGTGCTTACACGCTTATTTATTCACGACAGTATTCCGACAATGTATTTTATGCTCGATGTGCTTCAAAAGGCACGGGATGATTATGAACTAAAACAAAGGCTAAAAAATTTACACGAAGAATACAAGGAGAAACCTGACTTTGAAACAGAACTCAAAACCTATAGTGAGGAAGGACTTCAAAACTTTGAAGCAAGTCTTTCAAGAGAAATGCACTCTATTTCAAAAAGCGATCCCCTACACGGTGAACTCTTTGAGAAATATGTGGCGATATGCCGTGAATTGGATCGTCGGGATTTAACCGATGATATCCCGTTTTAAGTGAGGTGGTCACAATGACTTTACAAGATTTATTAATCGAGTTTGAGGACTCGATCAAACATTACGATACAGAGAGGCTACACGACTTTTTTATCGATCTAACATTGCAACGGCAAGGTATGGATGAGACAACACAAGACTATATGATCCTTGTGGAAAAGATTGAAGCGGTGAGAGAGATGCTATTAGATCGACGGCATAAAGAACCATGCCGAGGGGGTTGGTAATGCTTGAAGAAAAATTCCAAGAGCTGAATGATAAGCTCGATACGATTTTAACATTTCATCGATCATTGCCAGAGTGGTATCCAATTACGCGAGAATTCGCAACTGAATGCGGATATAAAACAATAGACGGATTACGCAAATGGTGTTATAACAATCTCAATCCTGAGGATTTTGTGAAACGGGGAAAGCTGTGGTACATCAATATCAAATCATTACCGCTTGTCAAATTAAAAGCATTTTATGTGTAAAATATCTTTGTCAGTGACCGACATATCAAGGAGAAATCAATGATACGTCGCGTTTACGCAAATCAACACAGCATTATTACTTTAGACAGTGATTTATTCGGTGATCGAAAGCGCCTTAGTACTGGTAAGAAGTCAGACAAACGACTTCTCGCTTGGTATGAAAAGAACTTTGATTATGAATTTGAAAAACTGTATGAAGAAAAATTCGGACGGCAAAAAAATGATTTTGCAGATGCTACTCTCAGAGAGTATGGTGAAATCATTTTAAACCTTACAAGCGCCAATCGTCGTCAATATGTTCACGATATGGTGGTTATTGTTTTTAAACGTATTTGTGATTTTAAAATGGAACCGAACTTGTGTTTCGGAGAAATGAAACTCACAGAGATAAGAACATTGCATATTATGAAATGGCAGAAAGAAAGCGGTTACGCTTATCAAACTTTGGTGAATTACCGAGGATATCTTAGCATGGTGCTTCAAGCAGGTGTTAACGATGATTTGATAAGAAAAAACCCTGTAGCATTGGTTAAGTTACCTAAAAAATCACCTCATCGAGAGAGGGTTTTTTACAGCGAAGCGGATATTAAAACGCTTATAAAAACCGCAAAAGGTCAACTTAAAAACTACATTCAATTATGCTGTTTTACAGGTATGCGAGGATCAGAACTTTTAGCGTTAAGATGGAAAGACGATATCGATTTCGAAAAAGGGATCATCCGTGTTGATACTCGTATCTGCCACGGTAATGAGGACGAAACGAAATCGAGAACGATCCGATACATTCCAATGTTTCCACAAGCAAGAGAAGCTTTGCTCAATCAACGGCTAAAAAGTGGTTTGAGAGAATTTGTTTTTATCAACCGTAGAGGCGATAATATGACTGAGACTCAAAGTATGCTTGTGGCATTTCAACGGATGCTTAAGAAACATGATCTTAGATACGGAACTATCCACGATCTAAGACGATCATTCAACACGCTTTTGAAACAATACGGATATCCAACCGATTGGATTCTTGACATTATGGGTCACATGGATGACAAGGTAAATCGAAAGCATTACACTGGTCATCTTAATGTCGATTTAGATAAAATTGGAAAAATAGCATTGTAAGTCATGGCAACCTTATGGCAACCCTGCCAAAAATACCTTCTTAAACGTCGGTATCATGGGAATATAAGGAAATTGACTTATAATATCAAACTTTTATACTTGTGGGAATTTAATGGACTATTTACGAATTCAAGGGCCGACTAAACTTAGCGGTACCGTTACCATCTCTGGCGCAAAAAATGCCGCATTACCACTTATTACCTTGGCACTTTTAGCCCATAATCCGCTAAAAGTCACCAACATGCCCGAAGTAGCCGATATTAAAACCCTGCTAAAACTTCTCCAAAACCTCGGTGCCAGCTGTTCATTAGAGAACCATGTCCTCAATGTAGACACTTCCACCGTTAGCCACACAATGGCGAACTACGATATCGTTAAAACGATGCGCGCCTCTATCCTCGTCCTTGGACCGCTCCTTGCCCGTTTCGGACATTGTGAAGTCTCTCTTCCAGGTGGATGCGCTATCGGTCAACGCCCTATCGATCTTCACCTAAAAGCACTAGAGCAAATGGGAGCACAGATCACGATCCATGCCGGATACGTCCATGCCGTAGCCCCGGAAGGTCTCAAAGGTGCCCATATCATCTTCGATAAAATCACCGTTACCGGAACCGCCAACATCGTTATGGCGGCGGCACTGGCTCACGGTAAAACAGTCCTCGTCAACTGTGCAAAAGAGCCTGAAGTGGTACAACTGTGTGAAATCCTCCGTGATAGCGGTATCGACATCACCGGAATCGGCACTTCTGAAATCACAATCGTCGGTACCGGCGGTAAAACCATCGAGATGGTTGATTTTGAAGTTATCCCCGACCGAATCGAAGCGGGAACCTATCTCTGCGCCGGTGCGATTACTAACTCTACCATTACACTTGAGCGCGTACGTCCCGATCACCTCGATGCCGTTACGGCAAAGTTAGAGCAAATGGGATGCCGCGTCGAATGCACTGAAAATACGATGACGATTCATCCCGCAACCGAACTCAAGCACGTCGATATTATCACCCAAGAGTATCCGGCATTCCCGACCGATATGCAAGCACAATTTTTAGCTCTTGCTACGATTGCCAAGGGAGCCAGCACCATCGAAGAGCGCTTGTTCGAAAACCGCTTTATGCATGTCAGTGAGTTACAACGTCTCGGAGCCGAGATCAAACTCAGTGGTCACACCGCCACCGTTATCGGGCCATGTGAACTTGTAGGTGCCGATGTCATGGCAACCGACTTACGTGCTTCAAGCGCACTCGTACTGGCTGCTATGGCAGCAGAGGGGACAACGAACGTCCACCGTATCTATCACCTTGATCGCGGATATGAAGACTTAGAAGGAAAATTACGCGCATTGGGCGCAAAAATTGAGAGATTAAAAGAGTAAATTTTTCTGTTTTTCAGAAGGGGTAAAACAGGTTAGTTTTCTCCCGCATTTGAGAGATGCGGGTAGCTTTAGGGGGTTGTAGGGACATTTGTCCCTGCCACTTTGCGGGCTTTGCCCGAAAAGTGCATAACATAAGTTATAAATCCCCTTCGATCACTTTTTGGAACGTACCGTAATAGACATTTTGCATCTCGGCAAGATCCATTTTCACATCATTCACCGCAAATACTTTTCCACCTACACTACCAATTTTCGCACACGCCAACGTACCTACCATCGCTTCGAACGCAGCACAGTTTTCAGGTGCAACTTCGATAATGGCGCGAGACATACTCTCAGCAAAAATATCACGAGAATCAGTTACAGAAATTGTAGCCTGCACCCCTTTATCGCTCACACACGCCATTTTTGCCAATGCTATCGCGGCACCCCCTGAGCTACAATCTTTTGCTGCGGAGAGAAGCCCTTTTTTATTCGCTTCGATCACGAGGTTCCATAATGCACGCTCTTTATCGTAATCGATAGCTGGGATGGTTCCCGCTACGACGTTGTAAAGCTCTTTCATGTAGAGTGACCCGCCGAATTCCGAGCGGCTTTCACCAACAAGGTACAATGCATTTCCCTCTTTTTGGAACGCAGACATCAATACTTTATTTTGATCTTCGTTCACCCCTACCATCGCGATCGATGGGGTTGGGAATACCGATTTACCGTTTGTTTCATTGTACAATGAAACGTTTCCGCCGATAACAGGGGTATTAAGCTCTGCACACGCCTCTTTGATCCCCAAACACCCTTGGCCAAACTGCCACATTACTTCAGGATTCTCAGGGTTTCCGTAGTTGAGACAATCGGTGATTGCTTTTGGAGTTGCACCGCTCATCGCGACGTTACGACCGCTCTCGATAACCGCTGCAGCCGCTCCCGCTTTCGGGTCGATGTAGCAGTAACGGACGTTACAGTCCGCACTCATTGCCAACGCTACACCGTTCTCTTTGATACGGATAACGGAAGCATCGAGTTCGCCACCCTTTTTGACCGTATTGGTTTGTACCATTGAATCGTATTGCTGATAAATCCAATGTTTATCAACCACTTCCATTGAGCTAATCAATTTTTCAAATGCTGCTTGGTTTGCTACCGCATCAAAATCGTTCAAAGAAACTTTTGCGATATCATCGAGGTATGCAGGTCGTGACATAGGGCGATCCAAGATCGGAGCCTCTTCACTCACCGGATCGACAGGAACTTCCGCACATTTTTCACCGTGCCAGAAAAGCTCCATATTCCCCGTCGCCGTTACTTCACCGATAACCGCACAATCGAGATCCCATTTTTCGAAGATATCGATGATTGCCTGTTCTGTCCCTTTACGCGCACAAATGAGCATACGCTCTTGCGATTCGGAGAGCATAAACTCATACGGCATCATCCCCTCTTCACGAGCAGGTACCTTATCGAGATGCATGATCATCCCGCTGCCTGAGCGTCCTGCCATCTCGAATGAGCTTGACGTCAGCCCCGCTGCTCCCATATCCTGAATCCCGACAACATAATCGGTTTTGAAAAGTTCCAAACACGCTTCAAGGAGGAGTTTTTCGGTAAACGGGTCACCCACTTGTACCGTAGGACGAAGCCCTTTAGACGCTTCGGTAAAGCTATCCGAACTCATCACCGCACCGCCGAGACCGTCGCGCCCTGTTTTAGAGCCGACATAGATAACCGGATTACCGATCCCCTCCGCTTTTCCGTAGAAAATCTCATCGCTTTTGGCGAGTCCGAGGGTAAAGGCGTTTACGAGGATGTTACCGTTGTAACACTCATCAAAACTCGTCTCACCGCCGATGGTCGGAACCCCCATACAGTTACCGTATCCGCCGATACCCGATACGACGCCGCGTACCAAATAACGCTGATGGGCACTGATATCATCTTGATTCAACACGTTTCCGAAACGAAGTGCATTGAGGTTGGCGATAGGACGCGCGCCCATGGTGAATACGTCGCGCATAATCCCGCCGACACCCGTCGCTGCCCCTTGATACGGTTCGATAAAACTCGGGTGATTATGGCTCTCCATTTTAAAAACTGCCGCATATCCGCCGCCGATATCGATAACCCCCGCATTTTCACCCGGCCCTTGGATAACCCATGGTGCTTTCGTCGGGAACCCACTCAAATGTTTTTTAGAGGATTTGTAACTACAGTGCTCACTCCACATTGCCGAAAAAATTCCGATTTCAACGAGATTTGGTTCACGTCCGAGGATTTTTTTGATGTGATCATAATCTCCGAGTGAAAGTTTATGCTGTTTTAGAACTTTTTCGATATCTGGAAGGGGAGTGCTCACGGCAAATTCCTTAAAATAGTAATAGTAACGCGATTATATCAAAGGGGAATATTCATCCATCTTAAAGCAGTGTTATTTAAACCCGAAATCTTTTTCACTGCGGATATTTTTTTTGAGGGAAAAGATATCAATATAGGTAATTGCACTCACTTCGTAGCTCTTTTTTCCGCTGGGGAGATGAACACTAAACTCATCCCCCTCCTCTTTCCCCAGCATTGCACGTGCGAGCGGTGAATGAACGGAAATCAATCCGTTTTCAGGCTCACTTTCTAACGTCCCGCAAATACTATAAGAAAATTCCTCTTCCGTGTTCACATCCATAATCGTGATCGTGGCACCGAAATGGGCGCGGGAGTGATCGAGTAATGAGGGATCGATCATTTGAGCTTTTTGAATCATCGAGTTGAGATAAAAAAGGCGTTTATCTATATGGCGAAGTTTCTCCTTCGCCGCATGATATTCGGCATTTTCGCTTCGATCCCCCAGCTCAGCCGCCCGCTGTTTTTCGACATTGACACGGGGTTTTTCGACATCTTTGAGGAATTTAAACTCTCGTAAAAGTTCATCGTATCCTCGTGGAGTCATCGGCTCGTTTTGGCTCATTTAATCATCCTCTTTTAAACACATATCGAATAATATCCTAGAAACTCCCAGATGATTTATAACATAGTTTAAAATAGCACTTGACATTTTGTACCAATAAGTCTAAAATTACATCATGAGAACAACAGTAGGCAGACCGAAATCATTTGATGAAGATGAAGTATTAGCACTCGCTATGAACTATTTTTGGGAACATGGGTATGAAAACTCCAGTCTCGATGAGCTTCTCATAACGATGGGAATCAAAAAAAGCAGTTTTTACCACGCCTTTAAAAACAAAGAGGATTTATTTTCTCGTTGCCTGGATCTTTATGGAAAAACACTGTTAAATCATTTTGAAACACTCAAAAATGAAATTGGACCTAAAGCGACACTTTTAGCACTGAGCGAGGGGATGATTAACGAACTCAAAGAGACGGGGAAGATAAAAGGGTGTTTGCTTATGAACTCCGGTAAAGAGTGCTATAACCGTCACAGTGCTCTGAGTCATCAGATAGGGGTTGGTCTTCATTTTTTACTAGAAGAGTGTGAACGATTTGTCAAAGAAGCGCAAGAGAGGGGAGAAATATCTCAACAAAAAGAGGCAAAGATTATTGCGGGAAGATATATAAATGCTTTGAACGGAATGGTCGTTACAATCCAAGCTGGAGCCTCGCAAGAGTTGATCGATGATTTGAGAGAAAATTTAAGAGAGTTATTAGAGTAGCTCTAAAATCCAAAAAATGGGTTTGAGAGGTGCTCTTTTTATTTCACTATTTTTGTACTGATTAGTCTAATAATAAAAGGATACCCAATGTGTTTATTGAATATTGTAGAAGAAAATGATGCTACAGGTGTAGTCAAAGCAACGTATGATGAGATTAAAGGGATGTTTGGTGCTGTTCCAGCGGGCTTGAAAATGTGGAGTTTATTACCTGATGGGTTACAACACCATTGGGAAGGGATTAAAACAAGTTTTGCGAAAGATATGGAAACACAAAAGTTTGAAACGGTTTTGCGTTATTTGGTCTCTGAAGCCAAAGAGTGTGAGTACTGTTTAGGATTTAACGCCGGAATGCTTATCAACAATTTCGGTATGACACACGATGAACTCATCACAATGGTAAAAGACCCATCAACCGCCCCTTTGGATGAAAAATATAAAGCGCTTTTGCTCTTCGCTCTGAAAGTTGCCAATAAACCGACGGCAGTAAACAGTACTGATATTGATGTGTTGAGAGCTCTGAACATCTCCGATAAAGAAATATTTGAGCTGTCGTATATGACATCTTATTTAGTTATGTCAGACGCATTATTGACCGCTTTCAAAGTCCAAGATTAAAGGAACTACAATGCATATGACAAACAATACGATTCTCATCACAGGCGGCACAAGCGGTATCGGCTATGAACTAGCACGACAACTTTGTGAAAAAAATACTGTCATTATTACGGGACGTAATAGTGAAAAACTAGAAAAAGCAAAGAGGGAGCTAAAAAACATTCATATCTTTAAAAGCGATGTTGCCGATCCTCAGGAAATAACGGCACTATATGAGATGATTTCACAATCATTTCCACATCTAAATATCCTGATTAACAATGCGGGTATTTCGAAAAAAATCAATATACATGATGAAAACGATTTCATCCATCTGACCCAAGAGATCAACACCAATCTCAGCGGTGTTATCTATATGTGCAACCAGTTTTTACCCCTTTTAAAGCGACAAAAAACTGCCGCCATCGTTAATGTCAGTTCTGCGTTGGCGTTTGTACCGTTTTCCAGTATTCCTGTATATTCTGCCACCAAGGCGGCATTGCATTCGTTTACAAAATCATTGCGTATTCAGCTAAAAAATAGCCATGTAAAAGTTATTGAATTAATGCCTGCAATTACTGAAACGCCTTTATTAGACGAGTTTGAACAAAGCGAAAAAGATAAGATGGTAGTTATGCCTGTGTCTCAACTCGCCAAAATAGCAATCAAAAAAATGGGTAGCGGTACGCTAGAGATCAGGCCTGGACAGAGTAATGCGCTTAAAATGATGAGCCGCATTGCTCCAAATTTTGCCCTTAATTATGATCAATAAATAAAGAATATATCATGAAATTCAATCATCCTTTATTGTGTGTCACGATGCGCATACGCTTTGCATCGGCTTTCGGGGAAATTCCGTACATTCGCGAGTACTCCCTGCTAAACTGGGATGGGCTTTCGTAGCCTACCTCAAAAGCAATCTGAGAAACTTCCCTATCCCATATCATCAATCTACGGCGGGCTTCCTGCAATCGTAGCGTTTTTTGAAATTGCAAAGGGCTCAGAGCCGTAATCTTCTTAAAACTCGAATAGAGTGACGATTCGCTCATTCCGATTGATTTAGCAAGCTCTGAAATATTTAGCATTTCAGAAAAATTTTCTTTTATGTGGGCAATCGCTTTAACGACTTGTTGCGTCGAACTGCCATCCATAACATACTGCCGTATAAAATCTCCCCCCTCAGTGCGCATGATCAAATACAAAATCTCTTTGATAATCAAAGGCGAAAGTACCGCAATGTCTTCGGGTGTATCCAGTAACCGAACCAGTCTTAGAATAGGATTGAGTAATTTATCTTCCATCGTACCGAAATAGAGTCTCCGTTCTGTCCGCACAAGCCGTTTCTCCGTTTGATCAATCTCTTTCAGGACATCGAAAATCTGCTCCATCGAAAAAGTAATCGTCAGCCCCATATAGGGACGTTCACTCGATGCCTCCGTAATGCAAATACGTGCCGGAGTATGCACCGAAGCAAGGAGATAGGTATCAGGATCATAGCTGAAAAGATCATTATCGACACCAACCGCTTTTGAGCCTTGGACGATCACGCACAATGAAGGTTCATAAAGGATCGATAGCATATCCGTCGGCTCGGTATGAACAAAAAAACTTAACGGCTTCATCTTAGTTTGAATGTAGCTCTCACCGTCGTATCGGGAGGAGATATGGCGTTTCAGTTCTTGATGGCTATGGTTCAACGATTCCGGATTCATTTCTCCCCCTTTTTTTGCTATTTTATCTCTATTTGTAGAATTAGGCAAGAAGCAGCAACGAATGTGCTAGTGATGATTACACAATCCATTTATAATGACCTCAGAAAATATAGACAAGGAGGCATAAAATGCACCCCTCAAAAGATCCATCAAGAAGAGTATTTATGAAAACCGGGGCCTTGGCAGGTATTGGATTGGCATTGGCTAGCGGTTCAAATGTTTTTGCATCGAGCAACAAAACACCCAGTATGACAACAAAATGGGATAAAGTTTTCCCTAAAAGTGATAAAGTCGATCATAAAAAAGTAACGTTCAAAAATCGTTACGGGATCACATTGCTTGGAGATTTGTATTTACCGAAGAATCGGGCAAATAAGCCTTTGCCAGCACTCGCTATAAGCGGCCCGTTTGGTGCGATCAAAGAACAATCTTCGGGATTGTATGCACAAACGATGGCGGAGAGAGGATTTGTAGCGATAGCGTTTGATCCCTCGTACATCGGTGAAAGTGGCGGTGAACCACGAAACATAGCTTCACCGGAAATCAATACGGAAGATTTTAGTGCGGCGGTGGATTACTTGAGCATTCAACACTTTATAGACCAAAATCGGATCGGTATTATCGGTGTATGCGGTTTCGGAGGGATGGGACTAAACGCTACTGCGGTGGACAAACGTATTAAAGCGGTTGCGGTTGCCAGTATGTACGATATGTCGAGAGTTATGGCAAAAGGGTACTATGACAAACTCCCCCTTGAAGAGCGGACACAGATATTGGAGAAAATGAGCCTGCAACGCACCGAAGATGCCAAAAAAGGAAGCCCTACGCTAGGCTCTCGCATTTTGCCGGAAAAACTCCAAGGAAACGAACCTCAATTTGTTGTGGATTATTTCAATTACTACCGCACTCCGCGAGGTTTTCATCCCCGTTCACTTAACTCAAACGGTGCATGGACGGCAACCAATGCATTCTCATTTATGAATATGCCATTACTAACCTACATCAAAGAAATATCGCCGCGTCCGGTTTTGATTATCGCAGGTGAAAACGCGCACTCTCGTTATTTTAGCGAGGATGCCTATAAAGCGGCAAACGAACCGAAGGAGCTTATGATTATCCCGAATACGTATCATGTAGATTTATACGATAAAATCGACAAAATTCCTTTTGACAAGCTCGCATCATTTTTTACAAAAAATCTAAAATAGGAGAATACAAATATGGTTAATTTTACCTTTCACAATCCAACAAAAATCGAATTTGGCAACGATAAAGAGAAACAAATCGGAGAGCACATTGCCGCGGAGGGGATAAACAAAGTCCTTCTTGTTTACGGTAGCGAACGGATCAAAAAAGAGGGGCTGTTCGACACGGTAACGGCGAGCCTTTTAGAAAACGGAATCGAATACGTCGAACTCGGCGGAATTGTCAGCAACCCCCTCCTCTCAAAAGTTTATGAGGGGATCGCATCTGCAAAAGCGCACAGCGTTGAAGCCATCCTCAGTGTCGGGGGCGGTTCGGTACTGGACAGTTCCAAAGCCATCGCGGCAGGAGCACTCTATGCGGGGGATGTATGGGATTTTTTTACGTTTAAAAGCCAAATTGAAAAAGCGCTCCCTATTTTCGACATCATTACCCTCGCGGCAACCGGAAGCGAGATGAACTCAACGGCTGTTGTAACCAACGAAACAACCCAACAAAAGCTCTTTATCGCCTCACCGCACGTCTATCCGAAAGTATCAATCATCAATCCCGAACTTCAAAAGTCGGTTTCCAAAGAGTATCTGGTTTATTCGGCGGCGGATGTTATTGCGCACTCGATCGAGGGATATTTCACCGCTTCATATCATCCCGATATTATCGCCGCCTACATCGAAGCCAATATCAATACCGTGATCAAAACGACCGAAATCCTGTTGGCTGATCCTGATGATTACAACGCCCGTTCCGAGTTTGCATGGGCGGCGACACAAGCGCTCAACGGCACGACCTATCTGGGTGTTGAGGGATATAGCTATCCTAACCACATGATTGAACACTCTCTCTCCGCACTCTATAACGTCGCACACGGTGCAGGACTCTCCGTCATAATGCCCGCGTGGATGAAATGGTATGTATCACACAACGAAAAGCAGTTTATCCGTTTTGCCAACACTATTTTCGCTAAATCATCTGCTATGGAGGGGATCAACGCATTGGAAAGCTGGTTTGAGAAAATCGGAACCCCTATCCGTCTGTCACAATGTGGTATCCATGAGTCGGAAATAGGGACAATCGTTGAAAACGCTTATGAAAATGCAAAACATTTCGGAATTGCTGATACGTATACGAAAGAGGTTTTAGCTGAGATTTTAGTGCTAGCACTTTGATCGGGGCAAAAGCCCCCTTCATTTACGCCGCAAATCCGAGGATATAATAAGTCGGTTTCCCGTCTACTTTTTGGAGACTTACTTTGTATTTGTCCGCAAAATGGTTGATTTTTTCCATGGCATCACTTGAACTGATCTCACTTGTCGCATCAATCTTGATTTTAAAATAGTCGTTACTGTTCGACATCGCCACATACGATTCATCCGTTTTCAACGCTTCGTGTAAATCCAAAATATGTTTGATAATTTTCTCATACCCTGCCGTATTCTCTTCGATTCGGCTAAGTTGAAGGCTTAATGCTTCATTAGGGGCATATCCGAGTTGGTTTAAAATCGCTTCATGTGTCATTAGAGTGTTCCTTTGTAAAATTAGAGGAGTTATTCTATCATAGAAGTATTTATTGACTATAATAACTCTATGAAATCACTCCTAATTCGTCTTACCCACGGTCTGTATGACCAAGATATTGCACCCGAAGAGCGTGAGCACATTAATGAGTGGCTTACACGAAAACTTCTAACGCATGAAGAGAACAAATATCAGCTCGCGTCTCAATACCGCGCCGGTATCGTCTCTTTGGCTTCTGAGAGCGGTGCATATCTTCAGACATTGGGAGAGAGTATCCGAGACCACTTTATCGAAACCAATAACCTGATGGGGGCGAAAAGCGGCGATTTGGTCATTGCCCAACGCTTACTCGGAAAACGGGGCGGTCCTCAGGCGAAAGTCGTCGTCATCGCCGGACGGAGCGAAACATTCAGCGTCGCCGTCGTTACGATGAAAAACGGCTATTTGAGCCTCCAAGACATCCGCACCGATCATCCCGCAGGATTTGCCCTCAATGATCTTCCCGAAACAGCCGAAGGCTCACTCTATCAGATCAACAATCAAAGCGGAACCATCGCCGCCTATTTAGGCAACCTCAGTGATCCGAAAGTGGATGAGAAAATCGTCCTCGCCCTCTACAACAAACACGATGCGTTCGAAGATGACGTATTAGCCATGGCACGCGAATTTCCCAAAGAGGTCGATGCCTCGCTTTACCCCAACCGCCGTGATCTGCGCCACTTGCCGTTTTGTACCATCGACCCCGTCACCGCCAAAGACTTCGATGACGCCATTTGCTACGTCCCTGAGACTTCCACCCTCTACGTCGCCATTGCTGATGTGAGCGAATACGTCCACCCGTTCGGAGCGATCGATGCCGAAGCGATTTACCGCAGTTTCTCGATCTATCTTCCGCATCGCTCCATCCCGATGCTCCCGCGAGAACTCAGCGAAACCCTCTGTTCCCTCCAACCTCTCGTTGATCGTCTCGCCTATACGTTTGAGATGCACATTGACCCCGTAACCTATGAGATGGATTCCCATACCCTCTATGAGTCGATCATCCACTCTCACCGACGTTTCAGCTACGAAGAGATCGATGCCTTTTTCGAAGGAAATCTCGAAGCCAAAACCGAAAAAGAGGCAAAGGTATTAGCCTATATTCCACTTCTCAACACCCTTACCGAAAAGCTCCGAGAAGAGCGGATGAAAAAAGGGTACAACTTCCGCTCCAGCGAGTTGGAGATGCGAATCGACGAAGAACAGAATATACTCACCACCGAGTTTGCCGTCGAGACACCGTCGCATGCCCTCATCGAAGATTGTATGCTCCTCGCCAACAAAGCGGCGGCATCATTGTACGAGCGGGGAGTGTTTCGTATCCACGAATCCCCTAGCCCGATGAAACTCCAAAGCCTCTACACCGAGTTGGCGAGTATCGGTATTTTCGTCGAGTCCCAAGGCTCCATCAAAGAGACCATCATGGCAATCCAAGCCGAGGCGGAGCGGCGCGATCTCATCAGCGAGGTCGATACCCTCATCATTCGCGCTCAGATGCAGGCACGCTATGCGCCGTATAACATGGGACATTTCGGGTTAGGATTTGATCGCTACACCCACTTCACCTCTCCGATCCGCCGTTACAGCGACCTGATCGTCCACCGCCTCCTCAAAGCGATTGCCGCAGGGGACACCGAAGAGGGATCATACGTATTGCGCAACATCGAGTCTCTTTGTACCTCTATCAGCGAAAAAGAGCGCGAAGCTAGCGACATCGAAATCCGATTCCAAGAGCGCAAATTTGCCCGTTGGGCAGCCACCGTCATCGGTCAAGAGTTCAAAGCCCGTATCATGCGCGCCGAAGAGCCGTTCATCGCCGAAATCCATGACGTCATCACGGGGGCAAAAGTACAGATTTCCTCACAATTTGGTCTGATACTCTTCGATGACATCATCGTTAAAATCGAAACTGCCAACCTCGCCACCGCCAAAATTACCGCCTCGTTTGTGAGTCGGATAGAGAAGGAAACGGATGAATAGACAAGAGCTAGACCGTCACCTCCAAAATCATACCGCACCACGAGCGATGGCACTCTTCGGCGAGAGCCACTTTCTCATCGACCGCTATGCCCACCGACTTGCCCAAATCGAGGGAGCATCGGTTCTCAGCCTCTATCATGACGAATACGATTTTAACACCGCCAAAGCCCACCTCTCCCAAGGCTCACTTTTCGGTGATCAAAACCTCCTTATCGTCAAACACGAGAAAAAGCTCCCTAAAGCCGAACTCGACACCCTCGTCGAACTGGTCGGTAAAAACAGTGACAACAGCTTTATCTACTGTTACTACGGCGAAGATGTCAAAGGGGCCGATACGGCGTTCAAAGGTACTCATACGGGTTCCGTCCGTTTCTTTCACCCCTTTGCCGCCGAAGCACGCGCTATCGTGATGCAAGAAGCACAAGCGCAAGGGGTTCAGCTCGATAATCAAGCGGCATTTCATCTCCTCGACATACACAACAACGACCTAGCTCTCGCCTGCAACGAACTTTCCAAACTCTCCATTTTGGGCAAACCGATCGGGATGAAAGAGATCGACGAGCATGTCTTCGGTCTGAGCGAAATCAAACTCGACCACTTCATCGCCCGTGTCATCGAGAAAAAAGAGTTCCTCCCCTCTCTGCGCCACCTCCTCGAATCGGGAGAAAACGAGACCCAGCTCCTCACCGCCATCAGCGGATTTTTGACACAGTTGTATCTTTTTAACAGCGCCATCAAAATTCACGGTGTCGCCGATTCGGCTCTGGTACTGGGGTACAAACTTCCGGGATTTGTCGAAAAAGAGCGTGCCGCCCTCTCGATCAAAATCTCGCCTGAAGGGTATAAACGGGGGATAAATCTCCTCCTCGATACCGAGCTAAAGATGAAATCAACAGGAAGTCCCGATCAAGAATCATTACTTCTTTCCGCACTTCTTAAACTCCAGTCTATACTATAACCAAAACTTAAATTAAGCGGATTTTTAGTATAATCCGCGCGTTCCTTGCTCTTTGCAACACGACTGTCGTGCTGTATAACAACCATAAGGGGCGAACACCATAAGGAGACATACGCTATGAGACATTACGAAAACTTAGTAATCGTAAAACCTACTCTTACAGAAGAAGAGATTAAAAACACCATCGCTCTCGTTGAAGAAGTGATCACTGCAAACGGCGGTGAGATCGTTGCTCGCGACGCAATGGGAATGAAAAAATTAGCTTACCCGATCGAGAAAAACGCTCGCGGTTATTTTTACGTTATGTATTACAAATCTGCACCTGCTGCGATTGCTGAAATTGAACGTCGTTTCCGTATCAACGAGGAAATTTTGCGTTTCGTAACAATGAAATACGATTCAAAACGTGAAATTGCAGCTTGGAACGGTATGGTTGAAAAAACCAAAAAACCTGCTCCGACTGCTGCTGTTGCTGAGAAAAAAGAAGAAGTAGCTTCTTAAGTCATTACAAGGAAACCCTATGTATAACAAAGTCATTTTGGTTGGAAATCTTACCCGCGATATCGAGCTTCGATATTCACAAAACGGTTCGGCAATTGCCAAAACCGCTATTGCAACCAGCCGTAAATTTACGGTAAACGGCGAGAAAAAAGAGGAGACTTGTTTTGTCGACATCACTTTTTTCGGCCGCTCAGGTGAAGTAGCCAACCAATACCTTCGCAAGGGGAGTAAAATCCTTGTTGAAGGACGACTTAGTTTTGAACAATGGGTTGACCAAACCAATGGCCAAAAGCGCTCTAAACACTCCGTTATCGTCGAAACGATGCAAATGCTCGATTCACGTGGCGAGGGTGGTTCTCAGGGCGGTTATAACGAAGAAAGCGATGCCGGAAGCAATTACGGCGGGGGCTATGATGCACCTGCACAAAAAGCTTATACACCGCCACCGTCATATTCTAAACCCGCACCGGCAAGAATGCCGGAAAACAATCTCCCAGAGATTGATATAAACGAAGACGAAATTCCGTTTTAGAATAAGCACAAGGATAGAACCATGTCAGAAAAAAGAAAATACAAAAAACGTTATTGCAAATACTGCGAACAAAAAGTTGATTTCATTGACTACAAAGATGTAGCTTCATTGAAATATTCACTCTCTGAGCGTTTCAAAATCATGCCACGTCGTTTGACAGGAAACTGCAAACGTCACCAAGATATGGTAACAATCGCGATCAAACAATCACGCGCAGCTGCGTTGATTCCATACACTGTATCACGTAAAGTGATCGCTGGCGCTCCTTTCGAAAATTAAGTAGCGCATGTCGGCATTTTTGCCGACATACTTTTTCTCCCTTTCACGTTCTCCCTCTATGATAACACTCCTTCACTTGCTATAATGTCGTATATAGACACTAAGGGTGATCATGTTTTTTGAACCGGGTTTTTTGGGTACCAGAGCGCTAATGTATATGGATATTGTTACCCTTTATTTTGCAGTACTTCCATTTTTATTAGGATTTTCCATTTACCAAGCAATCCGAAACAACATCAAACTCCATTATCAAAGTCAGTTTTTTATACTAGCTATGACTATCGTTATGGTTCTTGTTTTTGAAATCGGGGTACGGCTTACGGGGGGATTCATAGAGTATGCGAAACAAAGCCCACTATCTTATGATTTCCTTCTTTTATTTCTCGTCATACATATTTTCATTGCACTCATGGCTGTAGGAGGGTGGATTTATTTGATTATTGCTACCTATAAATCGTATCAGAACGGTATACTAGAAAACAGTGCCAAGCACCGAAAAATGGGTAAATGGATATTTGGAGCACTAACCCTTACTTCTCTTATGGGATGCTCCATTTATCTCTTTTTATTTGTATAAACTAATCCATCCAACGTCTTGGATCATATCCATCAGATGGGCGTATAACAGCCGCTTTTTGAAGTTTTTTGATCAATGTATTAACTTCTTTGCCATCAACAAAACTTTGCTCTACAAAGCCGTTATCGTGATACACAAACCCATGTCGCTCATAAAAATGAACTGCGGGTGAATCGTGGACAACACTGAGACTAATTTGATCATAGAGAGCACCTGCTTCTATAAACAACTGTTCAATCATCAGAGAACCTATCCCCTTCCCTCGAAACTCAGGAAGTACCGCAATGTTCAAAATAGGGGTATTGTCATCTATGTAGCCGTTTGAAGCGTGATCAGCATTTAAACGGCGTATCCATACGGCACCTGCGAGTTGATTATCAACAAGAGCATACAAACCTAAGTCTTTACTGGTATAGCCATAAAATTCGCTGTAGATAGTCAGTTTAGGAATATCAGAGAGTGATTTATTGACGTCGTCTAAGCGCATCGCATAATGAAGCATATCGGTAAGTATTTTTTGTTCAGAAGATCTGAGAAAATAAAGTGTTGGTTTCATAAATGGAAGTATACAGTAACAATGCTAAGGGGTTAATTTTGAGTAGTTGTAAAAGGTTGTGATTTTAGTTAAAGAAGGAGTTGTTGGGAAGGAATAAATCTGAGGCCAGGCGGCGACCTACGTTTCCACACCTGAAAGATGCAGTATTATGAGCGATGAGGGTCTTAGCTTCCGGGTTCGGAATGGGACCGGGCGTTTCCCCCTCTCTATAGCCACCTGAACACTCAGAAAGGAAACTACCGAGGTAGACTCTTTTCTGAGAGTTAGTTAGATGTATTTTCATTGTTAAGTCGTCAACTTTTCGTAACTGCATGCACATTCCACACTTATGCTTAATAAGGCGGTGAGCATAGATAAAGACGAACGTTCTATTAGTACCAGTCAGCTGAAAGCATTACTGCTCTTACACACCTGGCCTATTAACCT
>Ga0209800_10000372_pt1 | contig 76344 bp, 84 predicted proteins | sample Higcelweek8metaG_FD_187174 | JGI IMG/M metagenome (GOLD analysis project Ga0209800, IMG submission 187174) | Freshwater pond sediment microbial communities from the University of Edinburgh, under environmental carbon perturbations - High... | ecosystem: Environmental > Aquatic > Freshwater >... | reverse complement strand
AGAAGAGTTTGCGTATGCGGAGGATCCGTATGTACAGAGCTTCTTCCACCCGGACAACGTGGACCAGTTGATATTTTCAACCGATAATGATGAGGCCGGTAAGTTCCTGAGAGAACACCTGGTTCATTTCTTTGGCAAGGTGAGATGTAAGTACATCAATTATCCGACAGGATATAAGGATATCAACGAGGTTTATAACGGAGATGTCAAGAAAGGACTGCCGGCACTTGGTAAAGCCGGAGTAGATGAATGTTACAACAACCTATCATCCTTCGCTGTCAAGGGTATCATAAGGCCCTATGATGTCATTGAAGAGATGAATACTCTGGCCAAGCACGGTTTTACGCCTGGTCTGGGCATTGGATACCCTTATATTGATAGGTTATTCACATTAAAGCCAAAGCATATAACCTTTGTGACAGGAGTGCCAGGATCAGGCAAGTCGGTTTTCATCCGGTGGTATCTGGCTCAGTTTGTGCGTCACAACAAGAACATTAAGTGGGCGTTGTTTACACCAGAGAACAGACCTGTATCAAGGGAATTTGCAAAGCTGGCGGAAGTATTGGCAGGACAGAGATTTGAAGAAGGTACCACAAACTCCATGACAGAAGAGCAGCGGAATAAAACAATTACTTTCATGGCCAAGCATTTCTTCGTTGTGTCTCCGGACAGGAACAACTTTGAGACATTCAACGGCAAGATACAGGTCAATCAAATCAATACCCTCAATTCTATTCTGGAGTATCTGATACACCTTAAAAAGACTGAGGACATCTTCGGCTATGTGATTGATGCCTGGAATAAAATCGAGCATGAGCAGCCGAAATGGATGACCGAGACAACCTTCATCTCACAACAACTGGACTACCTTATTAATTTCAACGATACATATAATGTACATGGCATTATCATAGTTCACCCCAGAAAGATTGACATGCAATCGAACATGAATTATAAGATGCCATCTCTTTATGACATCAAAGGATCCTCTGCATGGAAGGAGAAAGCTGATATTGGAATACTGGTGCATCGAAATAAGCTAAAGATGAAACCAAAGGACCAGATAACCGATACCACAGATGAAGATGACAAGTATGTTGTGGACAGCAAGGCCCCAACAATTATTCGCACAGAGAAGATCCGGTTTGAGGAACTTGGGTGTGAGGACAGGGTTAAGTTAAAGATGGATTTCAATAAAGGTGGAACATTTACAGAGTACACCGAGAAGGAAGAGAAGGAAGATGTAAAAAAGAGTAAGGAGCAACCGGTAACTGTTAAGGAGAGATATGAGGTTGACCGGGGAGATGATTTTGACATTACTCCCACTGATAAAAAGGACCCATTACCATTCTGACATGGACGAGATAGTAGGCAAGGGAATTACATGTGATCGCTGTGGCGATCTGATTGCAGAGGATAACAACATCCTTTTGGGATATGTTCTCTTTGAGGTCATAGATGATCCTACCACGCAGCATTATCTGTGTGCCATGTGCGATGAGATATGGAGATCATACTATCTGATGGTAGGATGGTATGTCAAGCAGGAAATATTAATAATAGAACCGAACTGATATGGAATTACTTGGAAAAGCAGTATTAATCAAGCCGGATGCGTTACCGGAAAAGACAGATGGTGGAATAATCATTCCCAAAACCACGAAGGAACCGCCAAACACCGGAAGGGTAGTGAAGGTCGGACACGCATGTACTGAGGTTGGTGTTGGCAATCGTGTGCATTATGCCAGGAAGGTAGCCAGTATCATCAAGATAGAGAACGTGGATTTTCACATTGTATTTGAGGATAAAATCTTTTACATAGAATGACAGAGAAACCGATATTATTTAGCACACCGATGGTCCGTGCTATTCTGGAAGGTAGAAAGGACCAGACCAGGAGAATATGTAAACCACAACCTGTTTATGACGAGGATAGTGGCCATGTGTTTATTGGTAATGTCATGTTTGATATTCACGATGGATGGGATATCCCGATGTACCTGAAAGACACAGCACGATGGGAGGTTGGTGATATTCTCTGGGTGAGAGAAACATGGTATCTATCTGATTTTAATGAGGAACTATTGTTCGGAACTAAGTGGCTTTTCAAAGCAGACGTACCAGATGCTAATCATCATCTTTTTAAGTGGAAACCTTCAATCTTCATGCCCAAATTAGCCTGCCGGATCAAACTTGAAGTAATTGATATCAAGGCACAGAGATTACATGATATTACACTTACTGATTGCATATTAGAGGGTTGTTCACATAATGGATTGGTTCATGATGGATTTGCCACATATATTGATATATGGGAAAGCATTAACGGCAAAGGATCATGGGTATTAAATCCCTGGGTATGGGTTATAGATTTTAAAAGAATAAGGTAATGGAAGAATTGGTAAATAACTACGAGTTTGCGAAGATCCTGGACGAGTTTGAGCAGAAAGAGGTTCATTTCCTGTCAACAAAGGTTGATGAGGCATTTGTGATAATGAATGACCCGAACTACAAGTGGAAGGATGATGAGCAGAAATTGGCTGCAAAGGCCAGGTATGACGCTATGGAACACCGATACAAGTTTCTCCGGGAGTTTCACACAAAGGGTATGAAGTTGGTAAAACAACATGAGGGTATGATAGACCGGCTCTCTGGTCTTTATCAGATGTGGTACAATCAGATTTCCAACAATGGAAGGCAAGAGGCCGAATTGATGTCGGAACAGGCCAAAATTCTGGGGGAGATCTTTGAGCAGATATACTTTATCCTTGAGCCATTGAAGTTAAACTTTAAACCACCTATAAAATGACACCAAAAGAAAAAAATGACATCCACATCAAGCTCAGAGATGCCTTGGAGGAAGAGAAAATCTCTCAGAGAATGGCACAGGACCACCTTGGAATTAACCAGGGATATGTCTCAATGATCAAGCTTGGAAATAACCTCAAGGCGGTCCCGGATAAGATCTGGGACAAGATAAAGCCTTGGTACGAATCAAAGAAGCCAATCACGACATTTATGGACGGAATTTTTGTGCATAGGGGAAGTGTGATTGAGGTTAAGAGCGTTGAGGAGTTCGTTGACAATGCTCAGAATGATCTTGACAAGGCGCAAATCAAGCATACACTTGATGAAGAACAGAAAAAATGGGAAGAACCAAATATCCCCACGTTTGAAGAAATAGAGAAGGAGATGGCAGATGCAAAGGCAGAGAATGATATACCTCCAATTCTTGTTAATGAGGACAAAGAGGATCTCCGGTCAGCACTCCGCAAAATAGGATCTGTTATTCGCAGCGCAGATGGCACGGAGTTCTATTTTCTCCCATTATGGTTCAAAATGAATGGCGATCAGCCAATGGAGATTATGGGGTTGGATAAACTCCCTTGGGAAATTAGAATGATACTTAAAACAATGAATCCTATATGAAATCAGATCTTATTATCACACGCATAGAACCTCATTCACAGGAATGGTATGACTTTCGCAAAAATGGTATCGGAGGATCGGAAGTTTCAACTATTCTTGGTTTGAACAAATATGACACGGCAGTCCGTTTGTTCCATGAAAAAGTAGGCACTATTCAACCAAGAATGGAGGATAACTCAAAGATGTTCTGGGGCCGTAAACTTGAGGACGAGATAGCAGAAATTTGGAAGTATTATGATGGAACCGATGATGGCTACATCGAGAACTTTAAGAACGACAAGATCGTAAGGGATTGCCGCAATATTAACGGCTATATTGTCAATCCCAAGTATCCCTGGCTGTTTGCGAGTCTTGACCGGGTAATCAACATGAAGGGTGGCGTAAACCTTATTACGGGTGAACCACTGAGTACAGAAGGAGTATTGGAAGTCAAAACCTTGTCATACTGGTCGGCGCAGATGTGGCAAGACGGCATTCCAATCTCCTATCTGGCTCAGGTTCATCAGTACATGATTATCATTGAGAGTGATTATGCTGAGATAGCGATCCTTCAGGATGGCAATGTCTTTAAGGTGGAGAAGATCCAGAGGGATGAGGCCCTATGTGAGAGGATCATTGAGATCTCAAAGGCTTTCTGGGAAAACAGGGTATTGCCGGCCAAAGAAGCATTTGAGAGAAAAGGTGTGGCGCAGATGATTGCCAACATACCGGAAGTGGAGAAATGGGATGCTGTCATACAGAAGCATGAGCCGGACCCGGATAACTCAGAGGCGTACCAGGAATTTATGAACGAACGCTTCTTCAAGGAGAGAGAGACTATTGAAGGAACAATAGACCAATTTGATCTCTGCAGAAGAGATACTTTCCTCAGAAGGTTAAAGACCAGGGTAGAGGCAGAGAGAACCGGGATCCAGAACTTATTGCTCCGTGACATGAACCGCTATGGTGTGGAAGTTATTGACTTTGGCAAATCGGGCAATATTACCTGGGCAGAGCGCAAGGGAGCCAAGAACCGTACATTTACTGTCCGCATCAAAGAAAGTCCCGCAGAAGAGAAGGTGGAGGCCGAATTTGCGAAGATTAAGCAAAACAACTGGTGATGATGAAGGAAAAGGCCATTAACAAGATGATTGCCTCAATGTACACGGAGGGGATCCTGTCGGAAGAGAACGAGGAGAGGATGAGGGTATATCTTGATTGGATGTACCAGGCAGGGTGGGATGAAAGAGGAAATCATCTTGTAAAGCACCATAATAAGCCAGTGATACAATATGATTTATCAATGAAGGTCCTTGGCAGATATGAGAGTGCGGTAGTGGCAGCCAAAGAGTTAAAGTGCAGCAAGGATGTAATCTATGACTCCATTTGGTATAACAGGCCAAGCAAGAGAGGACATATTTGGAAATACGCAGCAGATGAGCAGAATAAGGACAATAGTTGAGGTAACGTATGAGGAAGATGGAGAGGATAAGAAGGAGAACTACATCCTTTTACATTGGGGTCTTAAGTTTGATTTACTTCCTGATAGCTATGGTAATCTTGTGCCTGTTCACTATACTGTTGGCCTGTGCCAGAATATTAAGACTGGAGCAATAGAGATGTTCACTCCGGATCAGTTAAGAGTATTGGGAGTTAACTTAAAAGAGGAATGAGATGAAGAAGTACATTTTTACTATGGGGAACGAGAATGATTCGGCCCTCTTTATTGCCAAAATGAAGGAGGTTTTTGGTGATGAAATTGTTGATTTAACCCCAAAGAGGCAGAGAAAGATAAAACGCATAAAGATGTTTTTATCACTTGTATGGAGACTTAATTACTACAAGGGGATAGATAAATTAACCTTTCTGGATAGGCTTTATAAGCGGAGATTAAGTGCTAAGACTGCCTGGGATGTAGCAAAAATAATTTATGACTAAATAAATATAAGCCATGACTAAAACAGCGAATAAGAATAAAGTAGTTTCAAAAAGTATCTATCATATTGAGCAAATCAAATATGAGGATGGTTCTATGAGCCTTAACCGAACTTGTGATGGCTTTACACCCCTTGAGTTAATAGGTATGCTTGAATTAACATTGCGAGAGGTTATTGAGCAAATGCAGGGCAAATACAAGCCTGATGTTATAACCCGTAAATATGTCAAACATGGATGATCCGAGAGAGTTAGAATTTCTGAAAAACTATAAGCCATCTGTTGATGACTTAAAAATGAAACCTCCTGATTTTTATACTGAAAATAACATGGCAGCAGAAGAAACATCAAACCAAACTCCAAGAAAAGACTTAATGAGAGAAGCGTTAAGTCATTATGAGGAAGTTGCGACAAGAGCTTGTTGGCATCGGAGTGATATACCCGAAGCGATAAGAGCTTATTATGCCGACCCCGTTACAGAAGAAAAGAAAACCGCAGTAGTTTGCCCTGTATGCAGAGGCAACGGGAAAGTACCAAATGGTTTTTATAATCAAACCAGCGGTGATTGGTCATCAACTTCAATAACACCTGAAACGTGTCGGAGTTGCAACGGAACAGGTATTGTATGGCAACCATAACTTAAAAACATAAAGAAATGACAGCAACAATAATTGGCGTTTTTATAATTGGCTTTTATGTAGGGTTTGCGTTGTGTGCGGCAATACTAATTAACAGAGACAAAAAAGAAGCAAATGACAATTAAACTCACAGTCCTGGGAGAGCCGTCAGCACAACCACGACACAGGCATTACACAATGGGAACCGGTGTTCGTATGCACGTTCAGACATACGATCCGGCCAAGAAGGTTAAGGAAACATTTGCCTCAATACTGCAACAGGATGCACCTGCGACACCCATTGACGAACCGATCATGCTTGAGATTAATTTTTATATGAGGAGACCTAAAGGACACTATGGCACTGGCAAGAATATCGGCAAGATTAAGGCAACCGCACCTGAATGGTGTTCATCAAAGCCTGATATTGACAATTTAATAAAGTTTGTGCAGGATGCACTTAATAAGATCTTTTATCGGGATGACAGTCTGATTTGCCAAGTAGTAGGGAGAAAACTATATTCGGAGAAACCCCGGACTGAGATAACAATTCAAACATTAATGTAAAACTAAAAGACGAGCGAAATGAAAGTACAGACGAACAATTTTTCAATTTCCGGAAAGGTTATTGACATCCAGCCAAAGATGCAGTTTGACAAGTTTGCCAAGCGGGTCCTGGTCATGGAGGTTATGAACGGCAAGTATGCCAACAAGGTAGAATTTGAGTTCATCAACGAGAGTATGCAGCAGATTGACACCATCCAGAGGAATGATTGGGTAACGGTCAATTTTGCCCTGAAGGCACGATCATCTATAAAGGATGGCAGGGAGAGGATCTACCTTTCACTTGATGGTATATCGTGTTACAAGGAATAGCGATGGAAGAGCAGAAAGAGATAGACTTTCATAACTCTATACCTATTGAGGGAGAAGAGTTGAAGGAGGCCAAACGGAAGGCGGTGACTCAACAGGACCAGATCCTTGAGATCTTCAAGCGAGAGCCAAACAGATGGTTCACTCCACATGATATTCAAGCCTGGACCGGAGAGGATCAAGGTATGCCAGAAATGAAATACATGTTGATTACCACAGTAAGAAGATGTATCACCAACTTAACTGATATGGATTTATTAATCAAGGGCGATAAAGAAAAACAGGTCAGGAGTATCTGGGGAGTGAAGAATAACCAATGGAAATACAACGATGGAAAAGGAATTTAAGACCGGAACATTTAGAATGGGCAGGTGCTATATCATAGTCAGCATTGACAATGGCTTGTGGCATTTGTCTATCAGTACACCATCAGCATCTCCGTCATACAACGAGATTAAGAAAGCCAGGTACTTATTTCTACCAGATAACGTGACTATGGCACAGATATTCCCACCAAAGCCGGAGTTTGTGAACCTACATCCTTACTGTCACCACCTTTGGCAGATAGAAAATGAAGAAAACAATAAATAACACTTTAAAAATAGATTATGAGCGACAATGTATTAGTGAAAGCAGAAACGAGGCTTCCGAAATTCGTGGAGGATGCCTACGAGACAGTTGAGAAGATGGAGAACTTTGCGAACATCTTACTGAAGAGTAAGTTGGTCCCGAACCACTTCTATGAGAAACTACCGGATGGAAAGCCGGACTTTGATAAGGGCAAGACCGCATCAGTTGTTGCGGTTCTGATACAGGGATATCAGTTGCAGTTGCCGCCTCTGACAGCATTGCAGCATATCATTCCTGTCAATGGTTTGCTTTCTATCAAAGGGGACCTGGCAAAGAGCATGATCTTCAATTCCGGAAAACTTAAATCCGGATCCTGGGTTGAGAAAGAAGAGGGTTCTATCGAACAAGAGAATTTCATTGTTATGATTACGGCAGCGAGATCTGACAATGGACAGACCTTGACACGATCATTCTCTGTTGCAAATGCCAAGAGAGCCGGTTTGTGGATTACTCAGCAACAGGTCAATGGACAGGATGGGTGGAAGTACAAGTCATCGTCTTGGTACAAATATCCGGCACGAATGATTAACTACCGGGCATTGGGATTTATTGCGCGTGACTTGTTCCCTGATGTCATGGCCGGCATCTACACTACGGAAGAAGCGACTGACATGCCGGTTGACCAGACGGTTGTGATTGACCAGGGTAATGGTGTGTCCTTGCAGATCCCGGACAGGAGTTTTGCAGAGGGAAGAAGCAGAAAGATCACGGAAAGAGCAGTTGACAAGATCAAGGCTCCGGACTTTGCGCCTGTTGATGCAACCAATGTTTCGGTAACTCCTCCTCCGGTTTTTATACCACCAACACCTATTGAAGAGATGCCTGTTTATGAAGGACCACATGAAGTTGGACCTCTTGTGGATGAAATGGAAAGGGGACACGAATTTGGGACAAAGGAAGATATTCATAAAAATCCTATAACACCTGACCAGGCGTTTCGGAAACTTACTATTGCCCAAATGACAGACATGGAGACAGAGGATCTCCTTAAGATAATCAAAGAAGACAGTGAGTTGTCAGAGGCTCTTATGCTCATTCCTGGGAAGAATACCAACAAGAAACTCCGTGAGATCATCTTTGCACATCAGGAAGGTACTCTGAGGGAATATCTCAAGCCGTTTGAAGAAGCTGCATTGACACCAGAAGAGAAAATGTATATTAATCCGACCCCGGAGGCAGATACTAATGTTAAGGATGAACTCATTCAGCCAAGCAGCACAGAGTTGAACAAGTACAAATTGTTTGTGCCGGCCTTCAATAAGGGCAACGAAAGAGACTTTGCAACGAAGAAAGAGTTGTACCATGTTCTCTCCGGATTAACTCCATCTCTGAATAACGAGAGGTTTATTGAATTACAAAGAGATCTTCCGCAGTTTGCCCATTATGCAAATAAGGAAGCCTTCTGCCAGTTCGCAACAATAGCGGAGGTATGCGAGTTGTTAAACAGAAATTAACTAACTTTGACCCGATAACTCTTACTTACTGTTTTTAGTTAAGGGAGGCTTCACTGAGATGGTGTGGCCTCCTTTTTTATATCTTTGAATTATGGAAAAAGAAAATACTATCATTCCGATTGATCTCAGTTTAAGAGCAACCTTTCGGATTGTCTGGATCACCAGACCAAAGAAATCCTTCATTACTGGCTTCTGGCTTCGCAGTTATGAGGCTACACCCCTCTTCTTTAATATGTTTGCCCACGTTTTAGCCAAAGGGCAGAACAAATTCCCGTATTTTCGCAACTACCTTAAGAATATCGTTCTCCTTACGCCCGGAGAGCATGCCCTTTACGATGATGGTACGGAAGAAGCGCGAATATTGTATTCTAAAGAGGTTGAGGCGGCATCTGGGGGCATAAACAAGGCTGATTGGGCCAAATTAGAGGCTCTGAAGGAAGAACTCAAGGCAGAGTATAAGAAATACTTCCCTTCACACAAGGGTCTTTTAATCGGTATTAAATACTCTCCGGAAGAGGTACATGTGATCATCACCAAACTAAATACCATGTACCTTGATGAGTGTAAAAAACTTTTAACCAAAGAAAATCCAACATTCGATGAAGGTCATTAACGCTACCGGAAATAGTTCGGTTCTTGGTCGGCTTGTGAAGGTTAATCCTGTCCAAAAAAACTCCTTTGCCTTGCTTGGCAATAACGAACAGAAGATGCTCGGTGTTATTACTGAGGGAGGCATATCAAATGGCCTTCTCTGTGAAGTAGTAACCTCTGGCTTGGTCTTTGTTTTCATCAATGGCAGATGTAAACAAGGAGATGTCATCCGATCTTTAATTTCGGGAGATGGTGGGATAAGAGGAACTGCAAGGGCATTATCTGGTTCTGAGACATCATACTTAAAGGTTGGTGTTGCTATGGCAAATGGCTATAACTCTTTAGTTGCTGTTGGCTTAAGCATGGAATACATTACCAAATTCAGCGATGAAGATACAATCGCCTGGGATAACATTACAGGTAAGCCAACGACTATTGATGGTTATGGTATTACCGATCATCAGATCATGGGAGATGCACCAGACACAACGGAGTTTGATGCTACCGGACATCAGGTAATGGAGGGAGATGCACGGCCTTGGCGAGATGAATTAGGGGATGCTCTGTCTATCCAGAGAAGCGGTGCTGGCATTACTCTTAACATAACAGAAAGTACGGTTGATTTTGATTTCAATGCGGCTTATAATGCTAACCCTGCCTTGGCTGACATGATTTATAAGAACGTGCAGCTTAACCATGATAAGGATTTGTCCGTATCTGTTTATCCTCACATTCATTGGATGCAAGCAAAGAACTATATTCCAAACTTTCTATTTCAATATCGGTGGCAGATTAACGCAGCAGCAAAAGTAACGGCTTGGACATTCTTGAAATGCAATAGTCTGGCCTTCCCTTACACTCCTGGCACGACCATTCATCAGATTTCTTACTCTTTACCTATTCTTGCTCCCGTTGGCAGTACGCTTTCTGACATCATCCAATTCCGGATTTACAGAGACACATCAAATGCCAGTCTTCAATTTACCGGCACTTGTCCATATAATACAGGCGGTAATGCTTCCGCACCTGTCCTGTCTTTTGATCTTCACTTTCAGATCAATTCATTGGGAAGCACAGATGAATTAACCAAATAACAATGCTATGACTTGCGAAAAATGTGGTGGTAAGAAAAAAGGAAAAGGAAAAGGCGGTAAAAAATAACCGCCTCTCGCTATGCTAATCGTCCTCTTCTTCGATGAGGGGACTGTCCTCGGAAGGGATAACGTCTATCACAGGCTCTATCCCTTCTTCTTTTGCCTCTTTTAAGACCTCTGACGGCACATTACCTATTCGTTGACCTGCTCTCCTCCTCAAGTTAAATCGTTCAATGGCTACATCGTCTGGCATGTTCTCCGGCACTTCTATCTGGGTGTGGTAATCTACACGGATAATCTTCATCTTTTGTGGAGCATGAAATTCTTTCGGGAACTTGGCCTTTCTGTGCCTTCTCATTGAAACCATTGGATTGCGATCTTAACTATTCTGATGCCAATATACGCAAAACCCATCAGGATTATTGTAATAAAGGCTACTGATAGGACTGAGATTATGAAACTCTCTTCCTCTGGCCTGTCGTAGTACGATCTTGGCTCGTAGTGGGGGCAGTCCGGACATTCATATCTCCGGTCATCCTCTGTCATCTCATCAAGATAGACACAGGCGTTTACTTTGTCGGTGTATGGGCATTTCATTTTTGAAGTAGTTTAGTGACCATTACATCTACATACCCCGGCAAGTATTTGTCCTTGATGCTTTCAACCAAAGCCTCATTTCTGATGAGTTGAACGAGGTATGGCATTGAACATTTTCCATCCTTGTCCTGTACCTTAATAGTTACATCACAGGTAATGTGGTTGTACTTCCGTATCAAATCTCTGAACTCTGAATCAAGTTTGAGGATTTCATTGGCAAGTTCTTTTTTAGCCATCTCTTCAATCTTGTCTTGTACTTTTGTTAACTCTCTCATGTCTTTAGTTTTTATTTGATGGTTATTTGATTGCTTAAAAATGAAGGAGAACAGGGAACACACAAAAACCTGTCCTCCTTCTCTCATCCCCGAAGGTTTGAGTTATGTCATACCGGCTTCCACCGGTCTTTGTGATTTGTCTGTGGCTCATGCTTGAGATATGGTTCAAGAACCCTGTGTTCAATCTCAAAGATACCCATTTCTTTTACGAACTCCTTAAACTGAGATGCGGTCAAGACCTTCATAATATCATGCTTGGTCATGTACACATCCGTTTCTCTTCCAGATATCAGAACCCTGTACCTGTCCTTTTCGTCTTTCTGTAGTGTGAAGTACACCAGATATTTCTTGTCCCTGTTCATGGTGTCTTATTTAGTTGTATGTCCTTCCCAAATAGTCGTTCTATTTCTTCTTTGGGTATTATCCTTTGGCCTGTACTCAATACCAATACACTGATAGTAATATCGCCAAGTTGTAGTTTACCTTCGTGGGTGACATAGGGCAGTCCTTCCTTATTTGGCTCTGCGTTTGTTGGCGTGTAATCCAAGTTGTCTAAGAGTATTTCTATTGGCGTTTTCATGGTACGAAATTTAATTGATTTTCAAGTTCTACAAGTGCTTGTGAAAGGACTTTAATAGCCTCTCTTGCCTCTTGCTTTATATACCCGTTACGTTCATCTATGTTCTTGAAATCACTTTCATTGTTATTAAATGAACGCACGTTCAATGCCCAGCCACATCTGTTTACAGATACTTGGGCGGTTAGTATGTTCTGTTCCCAACTCATGCTACTCTCTGTGCTAATTTACGGATTGTTCCAATGTTCTGTTCAACAAGTTTAATGATCTCCTTGTGGTGCTTGGTTTCCTTGTTCTGAAGACCTCTTGCTTGGAGTATTCTCATCTCACGCAGGGAGAGTTCAATAGTCTCAAGCCTCTCGCCCTGTCTCTGTGCTGACAGGATAAGGCTATCCTCGTTCTTGTAATACTCATTGGTGAACACACAATGATGGTGTGCCTTGCCCTCCAAATAGAACTCCATCACATTGTTGAGAACAACAACATCCACGTTGCCATTGGAGAACCGGAGATTGAAATACTTCTCCTTGCTCTTGCGGTAGTGTATATTGGCCTTCGCTATCATGCCCTTGAGTTCGGCAATCCTCTTGCCCTCCATGATCTTCTCTTTCTTGTCAATGAGCCTCTGATGGTCGTTCTTGAGGGTGGGGGAGCAGATAAACGCAGGGGAGAAGATGTCCTTGCCAAAGTATTCAAGCAGTTCAAGTTGGTCAAACCATGTTCCAACATCCTTAATGATGTAGTTATTGCGGATGCAAATCTTAATCTGAGGCCAATACTTCTCAAGTTCCTTAATGCGATTGACACTCCAATAACTCAATAAGGTGTATTGCTTGGCTTTTAAGAGTGTTTCAGCCATCGGGTAGGTCAGTATCACATGGAAGAAATAAGCAGGGTGGAGGTCATGGAAACCACCTTTGTAGCCATTTCTGCGGATGACCTTCAATATGCTCTTGTTGGGGAATACGTTCTTGGCATGTTGATAATACTTATCTGCATCACCTCTTATATCTATGTCTGTACCCAGACACCATGCGTCTGCGTTATATCCCATTGCTTGATACAGGACAGAACGGACAACGTGCTTACCATCCTCTCTTATCCAATGCTGAATGATCTCATTGAAATTGTACTCTACCTTCTGCCCTGCCTTGCACGAACGCTTTATAAAGCATGTCCGAACCACTTGGTAGTTCTTGAATGTGATGAACTGATGAATGTACCCCTTGTCATGCAGGGTACGTTGCATGGTGGGGAGGGCGGTCAAGTGCCTGGCACACTTGGGACAGGTATAACCGCCAATAGAATGGAGAAGACTTGCCTTATCGGTAGCATCCTCCCATGTATGACCGCATGTCAGACAGGTGGCCTTGTCCTTTGTCTTATAGACATGGGCAGTAAACACATTGTCGTAGGCATACCTCTTCTGTTCTGCCGTGAATTTGTGAAGGTGGTGACTATATCTGTCAACTTCCTTCTGTATCTCTGTCTTTGGCCTCATGGTATCAGAATAATGAGGTTTGAATGAACTGAGGCTTATCCCCATCCTTCTTTGGTTCTTCCTCCTTCTTGGCATCAAAATACTTATCTGTAATATTCTTGATGACACTCATCGGAGCAATGGTTGGCTTGGTATCTGCCTTCTTCTCTGTCTTGGGTGCGGAAGCCTTCTTGTCTGACTTGGCAATGGCAGTTGGCTTTGGCTTGTCAATATGATGGTTCACCACCACGTTGGCACTAATAGACTTATCCCCTATCTCAACCTTTTCGGCCTCATAGTAGTGTACTGCCATGTTGAATATCTCTTGGTCAGCAAAGCCTTCGCATCCGCTTTTCTTGACCTCATTGAGAATGTATGTAACACAATCCTCAATGTTCCTATCGGCCTTCTTTAATGCCTCAGAGAAGGGGAAATCTGATAACGCCCTCTCATCGCAATAAGCCTTGATAACGCCTTTAAATGTCTCTGTTGCTTTCATGGTGTGTGTTATTATTGTTGTTCAACTTCGTATTCAACATGGTCGGGTAACTCAATAGCCAAGTTGTTTGTAATTACAATGCGTTCGCTTTCAACTTGGCAACCGCTATCATACTTGCTCTGTGCATAGAAATATACACAATCATTGAATACTTTAAAATACTCAACATCGGTGTAAAACTCAACCTCATCTCCCTCATTTGTGAGATATTCTGCTCCTCTCCCTGCATGAACGGCTATATGGTCATAGCCATACAATTTGCACTTTTCTATTGCACCAAGTAATTTTATTCTGTCCCTGTAATCTAACTCCAGAGCAATGATGTCAAGGCCATTTGGGAAGAACTCCGAACTCTGCCATGCCTTTGCAACCTTAATCTCATACTTTGCCTCCGGTTCTTCTGCCCTCATGGTTGTCTTGTTGCCCTTAATCCGGTAGCCTTTAACTATGGGTATGCCTTCAATGTGTAGGCCATTAGCACCAAAGAAAGCCTTGCGGCCTTCAATGAACTCAGTAGCCAATATTGCAAAGTCATCCTCACCATCAAAGAAATCATCAGCCTCAACCTCTCTCTTACTGCCATACAGGACAGGATAGCCATCTTTGTCACCACCGGAATAGCGGACACAATCCCATCCACCGCACATTGTATCGTAGGCGCATATCCATTTGCCCTGTGCCTCTTCGGGAGTGTAGTAGGGAGCAGAAGGCTCTTCAACCTTCTGCTCGTTATTCTGTGTGCCGTACACCTTATCAGCCGGATACCCCTGCAATACCTTTATCTTTTGATTTAAAGCAACCCAACCTTTCTGATACCAAACATCAGCCTCTATAACAAGGTCATCAAAAGAGAAGTTAAAAGGGTATTGGTTGGCAAGATAATCGTTCATATCCAAGTCAAACTGCATATCCTTCTGCCAAAGCATGTTTAAGTCGTGCATACTTTGGTTTAAGTCCATCATTTTCTTTTGCATCTGCTCAAGGTATGCTATCTGTTTGAACTTTGTGACCTCCGGCCTTGTGTAAACCTCTTCCGGCTCTTGTACCTCAACCATGTCGCAGTTGCGGTATTTCGGGTCGGCCTTAAAGCCTTCCAGAAGGATGGTCTTATTTGCCTCAATCGTGGCCTTGCTTACCTGTCTTGGCCCTAAGTAGTCAGTTATCTCACATGATAACTCATCAACGCTTTCTTTGGCCTGTATGATGAGTTTACGGCCTTCACGCACAAGACCTATGTAATAGATAGGTGTGCGGTTGTCTTTGGTACTAATCTGTGTAGTTGTCATTGTTTTGTGTGTTTAAAGATTTATTAATTAAATGTATGAGGGTTCGCAGTTATGTCGGTAGGAGGAGCATTGATATATCCGCCTGTTTCTTTACTCATAAATACATAGTAAATTAAACCAGAACTATCCCAATCTCCTTTTCTAATAGGCTTATCAGCTTTCCACCCCTTTTGCTCATATTGCTTCATTATAGCAATACATTCTTTTTTGGTGGTTGCTTCAATAAAAACCTCTTTGTAGGTTGATATATGATATGTTTTTTTCATGTTTGTGTGTTATCCTATTTTAACAAGTCTCTTTACATTCACCCATGTACGAACAGGGGTTTTCATCATTACACCACTTGGGAACATATCCCATTTTACCCTCAGTCTTTCACCATTAATATCAACAACATCTCCTCTACGGCCATGAGTATAGTCACCGACTTGATTGCGTTGTACTCTGTCTCCAATTCTAATAAGTATTGCCATTGTCTTTTGTTTTTATGCCCCCCTGCCGTAGCAGGGAGGCGTTGTTCATGTTATTTGTAGTGTGCGTATCTTCTGATGTGTGAGTTGTCACCATCATTTATACCCCTCATGTGGTCTTGAAATATCGGATATTCGGGGTCAACATGTCGGTTCGGGAAGAGTGTGTTAATATAGAGAACCGCATCGCTATCTTCTTCCAAATATGCTTTGTCACCATGTCTGAATGAGAAACCGGAGATAGCATGGCTTATGCCTAATTTTGAAAGGTCAGCAAGTTCCACCTCTAACCATCCATGCCCTGCATCATAATGGTAATGGTGTACCTGTTTGCGGAGGCTTTTAATCCTGTCCTCTTGGTGGTCTATGGAGTTCAGCATGTTCATCTGACCTGTACCACGCATCTCTTCGCCTGTGAATAGTCCTGTCTGTGCCATGTTCAGATATTGTTACGTTGGCAAAAGTTGTCAGCATCTATTTCAGCAGGGTCTTGGATATAATCCCGACCTGTGGATGAGAGGGAGGAGAGGCTTGACGGCCTCTCCATTGCGAACTTGATTGCATTGGCCGTTAATGTGGCCTGTATGGAAGCCAAACGAGTATGATGATATACCCAACCTCCAAACTTGTTCCCTGTCCTTAAATCGGTTAATCGGGCGTTCCATTTGCCCCCTGCGTTCTTGAGTAGTCCGTGAATTGGCTTGGTGTCACCCACGACAACAATGGCCTTCGGTGAGTAGTTGAAAATGTAAATTGTTTCCATGTTATTTGTGTGTTAGTTAGTGTTATAGCGTTCCGTTATCTGCAAAGGAATAGTGTTCACTCTTGGCGATAATTACATGGTCTAATACCTGTATGTCCATAATGTTCCCTGTCTCCTTAATCTTCTGAGTTATGCGGATGTCACTATCAGAGGGAGAGGTATTGCCAGAGGGATGGTTATGGCATACCACAAGGCCACAGGCAAGGTCATTAATGGCATGTTTGAACAATATGCGGATGTCGGTGACCGTTCCCGCTATGCCACCCTGTGAGATTTTGACACGCTTAATGATGCGGTTTGCCCTGTTCAACAGGATTGCCCAAAATTCCTCATGGTCAAGGTCTGAGAGGATGGGGGACATGTAAGCAAAGATGTCTGAACTTGACCTAATTTGTGTCTGTTCGTCAACCCTGTGTATATTCAACCGCTTGGCGAACTCAATAACTGCAATGCAGCGAACGGCCTGTAAATGGGATAATCCGAACGCTTTCAAATCGGTGTAACAATACTTTGACATACTATCAAAATTGAAATCTGAGGCTTTCAATACCTTGTCAGCCTTGTTCTTGTTGTCACTCCCTGCCAGAATTAAAGACATAATGTCCCTGTCTGACAATGCTGACTTACCCATGTAGAGCAGTTTAGCATCTGGTTCTTGCAATTCTAATTGTCGTGTGTTCATTGTGTGTGTTATTATGTTATTAATACGATGTGAAGATACACTAATATATTAAACCAACAAATCCGTTCGTCAAAAAAAACGAACTATTCGTCAAAATAAATTTGTTCGTGTTATTATATAGTATAATATTGCAGTATCAAACAACGCAGAACACACACTAAAACACGCAAGATGATGAAAACCAAGAACGTAGAAGAACAGATGAACATCGGCCTAATCGTTGTTACGTTGGCCTTATTCATTACCCTGTTAATCATGTCATTTGTAGGTGACTACCGGAGAGAACAGGAGGCAATCCCAGAGTACACGCCCGAACAATGGGTGGCATTTCAGAACTGCATAGACCCATACCCTTCTGACTATGTTTGCGACTCATGTTGGAAGGCTATAATTGAAGTCAAACACACTAATAAATAAGGAGATGAGAACACACATTCTTAAATGTACATGGTCATGGATATGGCACTCAAAAGAAGAACGCTATTTCAAGACAACCGAACCAAAATCAACATGGTTAAATGTCAATGAGATTAAGACCATTGACCCTATTATTGACCCCTATGACAATCTTGTTATGGGGAGTTCAATATTCTATGCACTTGCCTGTAACAACGTCAAGGATGACCGCAAACCGGATGAATTAATGCAACTGATTAATAACCTATAAACACACACGACAATGAAAGCAATTTTAATTAACCCAGACACAAAGGAAGTAACACAGGTTGAAACAACCGGAAGCCTCAAGGACATTTACAGGCTCTTAGACTGCCACATGATTGAAGCACCTATCACTTATCCTAACAGAGATGTGCTATACTGCAACGAAGAGGCATGGATTGAGTTCAATGAGGATGCACCACAGGCCGGATGGATGTTCAATGGCTTTGTATATGCTATTCTTGGCAAGTCAATGATTATTGGCATGGATGATGAAGGCAATGAAGCAGACCACAAGACGAACATCAATGTTATCATTAATCAAATACATTGGTGCAGTTCAGAGTACATGCTGAAACAGGGGATTGCAATGGGAGTTATTTAAACCTCAAATAAGACCACAGGACAGAGGGCAGAGTTATATCTGCCCTTTTCCATATCCACACACCACATCGTTGAACGTACAAGACCGCAACCGCCTGTACAACTCTCTATCCATATCATGTATCAAGTTAATTGCTTTGTCGGTTAGTCTTATGTATCTCATTCCCTTTGCACGATACCCAGATGTATATGGTTTAGCAGGGTTACGAACAGAACGCACGATATAACCACGTTGTTTAAACTGACCGGACAACACCATCCAATAGTTATACGAGCAGGGGAAGGAGGGAGCAGCGAGGAGATCTACACCATCAATGACCTGTCTGCCACCACCAGACACATGATACAAATACATGAGCAGGGATAACTCCACATTGGTGAGGTTATGTTCTTCACGCAGTTTATCAGCAACCCAATAGGCATACATGACACCACCATGATGAACGAACCGCTTCAAGGGAGCAACAACACCCCACATACTATTGAACACCTTATGAAAGACCCTTTGTTCTTCCATTGATAGGTTTGAATACAGATAAGCCAGAGAAGGAGGCAAGGATGGCGCAGGGGACAGGTTCTCATTCATTTATGCAACTCTCAAGAGGTTAACAACCCATTTAACACGCAAATTTAAGCATTTCAACCCATTTAACGCATCATCCACACCATTCATTATGTACGTTCATTGAATTGTATCAAGCACAAAAGAGGCCACATTTACAGGCTCACAGGATGCAGGGATGACACACTCAGACAGGCATGACATGATGGCTGACTACATTGCCCATAATTATCATTATGTTAAATAGAACATGAAGGCATTGTGTTTATAGATCCTCTCCCCTACCCTATCAACAACAGGTCAGAACGCTTTATTTTGTTGTTGGACAGGGCAGAACCACTTTAAAGGCACGGACACAAAACGCCTGGAGAGGCCCAGGCAGGGGGGGCGGGTACGCAAATCCGATTTGGGTTCGCGCGACCGAGCCTGAAATATATACATAGACCGCAGGCAGACGCTCACTTTGGTATAAAATTAATTACTTGTTAATAACTTTTTACCATTTTGCGTAGTCCTATGTCGTAAATTAAATTAGCTTTGCAAGTGTACGGGCCGCTAAGTTGTAATGGCTGATTTTACACGATTATGAACCGGAAGAGGATACAGAGGATTTACACAGTAGTTTGCCTGGGGGGAAAGGCGATAACGGATGATTTGACAGACTGTATGGTGAGTAATTGCACGAACCTGGTAACACTGGAAGGGATGACGGGAATAAAGAGGGACCGGTTAACGTACATATTCAGCAGGAAGAAGAGGGATGTATTAGTAGAGGGGGATTATATGATCTTTCGTAGTTTTACGCTGTATAAGGGAAAGCAGAGGGTAAATGGAAGGGAAAGGATGAGTGGATATAACAGGAACTAAAAACTAAGAGATATGAGAACAGTAGAAGAGTTGGTTGCACAGATGAAGGAGTTAAAGGCAGAAGATGGCAAGGATGTCCTAAACAAGCTGCATGATGCCATGTTACTGATGAATTTAAGTCTGGATCCCCGGAATAAGTTTGGAGGGGAGTATGAGAGGATGAGCAAGATCATCAGCATGAGTAATGTCTTGTACTGGTACCTGGTGATAGTAGCCAGGGAAGGGGTGGAGGTTGATCAGTTGCTACGATTAGTATCCGGGCAGGTGGATAAGACCGAACAGAAGGGACCGGAGATTAAGGTTATGCCACCTGTTGTAAAGAATGAAGATAACACCTAAAACCATATTGCTATGAAAAAGATCGCGTTATTAATTGTGATGACATTGTTACTGATGTCGTGTTCAAGTTACCGTACTGCTACGAGCAAGTGTGCTGCGTACAATGACACAAAGGCTGCCAAAGAGAGGGCAGATTACCCAAAGCTGCACAAAAAGAACCAATTTAATCCAAAGAGGCACTACAACGAGAATATCTGGGGTAAGATATTTGATGGGAGATGAAATTTGTTCGGTTGACCAGGGAGGGATTGGCCAACAAGAGCCATAATAAGTTAGCCACGATATCATTTACCAGGCGTGGGGTGGTCATACTGTCAAATGTGGCGTTAGTCAGATTAAATGTTCGTCACGGCTCACTGGTGGATGTCTTTCAGGGAGATGTCCCCAGTGAGTTTTTTATTTCAGTAGGCAGTACCTACCGATTAAGAAAGAATGGAAGAGGTGGCGCGGTGTTTAATTCGGTAGATCTGGCTTCGTTGGTGATGGATAAGACCTGGACTGTTACATCACGACCGGCAGGGGCAACCTGTCCTGATAGATTCACATTCATTATCTGTGAGAGATCGGTAGATGATGAAGAAAATAAGAACATCTACGCCCTACTACGGAAAAAGACTTAACTTTATAACGATAATTTTGAGTGTAACCATTTAAAACCAAGTGAAAAATGGCAAGAATTACGATTGGATCCAGACAGGGTACCGCCTCACATCTGAGAAATGTGAGGATAAAGACCCGGTTTAGTTTTCTGGAAGAGAGAATCACCTGGGACACAAACAAGGGGGCAATACAGAAACGTCCCGGCCGTGAGCGTCAACAGGAGAAGTTTGTAAAGGATCTTCCGATGATGGAACTTCTTTTGAATGAGTATCAGGGAAGATATGCTGATGCTTACCTTGTTTTGACGAGAGGATGGGAACTGGCTACGTTGCCACCGGTAGAAGTATGGATGGGAGATCTCATCCTTGATACAGATACAATGACGCTGTATTTTTCCGCAAAAGTAGAGAGCAATAATGTTGCAACTACCTGTGGTTTTCTTGTAGATACAGATCCGTCCTTCTCCTCTGCACTAACTGTTGCAGCAGCAGAAACGCCTGTTACCAGTACGACAACTGAAAAGATCACGGCCAATATGGATGTGGCCCTGTTAGGTGGACTTGATCTGTATGTTGTTCCTTTTGGCAATGACGGCAACAAGATTGCCTATGGCATCATCAAACACATCGAAATTCCACTAATTTAATAACTAATACTTAAGAAAATGGCAACTACTTATGTGAGATCATATATAGACCTTCATGCCAAGGTGTGCCTGGAGGTGGACAAGTCTAATCCTCAGACGAGACAAGGTGTTGAACACCACGAACAGCAATGGAACCAGGATCATAAATGCCGTCCAATCAACATGGACTACAATGACTGGAGATGGAGGTGGGCAACAGCCATTGATATACTCTGTGGCGGTTATGCCAATACCACTGGCTACTATCTTGGAGATGCAATCGGTGGCTTGTTTGTTTAATGATGTTTAACTCTTTAAAAAAATAAAGAAATGGCAATAAATTATGTTCAGGGAAAAATAGACCTCAAAATTCTCGCAACCGAGAAGCTGGACTACCAGCCGGAGGGATACAAGGACGGTGATCAGTATCACCACATCCACAAATGCGTAACCCAAGTCATTGATAAGAATGAACTGCGGTGGCGTTTCGATACGGCAGTTGACATCCTTTGCGGTGGATATGCTAACACTACGGGTTATTACCTGGGTGACGCCATTGGCGGTCTTTTTGTTTAATACTTTTTTCCATGTTTCCGGGGAGGGTCTGACCTGACTTTCTAACCCTCCCCCTTTTTTTATCCTAATATCGGCAATTATGATAAACAGAGTGGTTTTTTCCTATTTCAATTCTGATGAAGATTTTGTAAACAAGTGCGGATTCGTAAAGTATTCGGACTTCCTATACACTACCGCACTGGCTGTATGGTGTGCCTCAAGACATTTTAAAGAGGTCCACATGGTCAGCACTCCCTGGGCTATCGAGATGTTTAAACAGATCGGCCTACCAGTAACCCATTATAACGACAAGTTGAAGGAGATGAACCGAGTGTCGGCCTTCTTCTGGGCGTATGGCAAACTCCTTGCTTATAACGAACAGGAAGTACCTTTCGTGCATATTGACAATGATGTGTTTCTCTGGGATCCTCTGCCCAAACGTATCCTCAAGGCTGATCTTTGCTTCCAGAGCCATGAGCCAATGGAATTGGACGGCTATAAGTATTACGACATGATGCGGCCATGTTTCGCTGATGCTCCGGTAAAGCCTCAGAAAATTGTTGATAACGAAGTTTTGGACTTTGCCTACAACTGCGGGATCTGTGGGGGTAATAAGTTGGAGTTCTTTAAGGAGTGGATTGAGTGTTCCGCGGAATACATCTTTGCCGAAGAGAACCAGGATATCTTTTTCCGAAAACATAAGGGCGTACTGATCCACCAGAACCTCTTCCATGAGCAGTATTTCGCTGCCAGCCTTATCAAGATGCACAATCTCCGCAAGAAGGTCAAGGTTATTGCAGAAGATGTCACCGTGATCCCTGATAAGTTAAAATATACTCATCTATGGGGGACCACAAAGAGGGATTACACGATGATGCGCAGGGTGAATATGCGCTTACAGCTTGAGGAACCGGAACTTTATAAACGAGTAACAAGGTTTTGCAAGAAGAATGGACTTCTGCAGGATAAAAAATAGTGTGACTATCAATAAAATACTGAGGCTACTCCCCAGGGATCTGCTGTTGCCAAACGCGGATGTCACACCCCTGGGGGGAACGCCTCTCCTTTAAAAGTGTGACTATGGAAGGATGGATTAAAATACACAGAAAAATACTGAATTGGGAGTGGTTTCAAGACGACAATACTTTCCGAATTTTTCTCTACCTATTACTCACTGTGAATCATAAAGATAAGAAGTGGAAAGGCATTATGGTCAACAAAGCATCAACAATCAGCAGTTTAAATAGCATCAAACGCGCAACTGGTGTCAGTTACCAGTCAATTAGAACGAGTTTAGGCCGTCTAAAATCAACAGGCGAAATAACAATCAAATCAACAAACAAATATAGTATTATAACTATTTGCAACTATGATGCTTATCAAATCGAGGAAAGCGATGCCAACAAACAAACTAACACACCAATTAACAATCAATCAACAAACAACCAACAACAAACAAGAATGATTAAGAATGATAAGAAAGAAGAATCTTTTGCTGATTTTGAAAAAAGAAAAAAAATTGAGGATGAAAGATTGGAGAAAGAGTTGGAACAATTTCGTGCAGATCTATTAACCGGTGAACGATAGTAAAACATACTTACCTGAAAATTTAATGGAACAAGGAAAAAGATATAACTTTGACACCATACAGATGCCGACTGTATGTTCTGCTTTCTTGTTCATAGCAAGAACGGCCCCCTCGTTTTTCCAATGAGGGGGTTTTTTCATAAATTTGACTGACCAATTAAAATCAAGAGTTATGACAAAGAAAAAAGAACTGACACAGAAAAAAGTAACACCGCCTCCGGTGGTAGTGAAAAAGACAGTGGCAAAAAAACCCGTTGTGAAGAAAGACATCGTAAAGGAATTATCGGTGCCGGCTCCAGCAGTGGAAGAAAAACCAAAATTTATTCCTGTACCACCAGAGCCGGAGAAACGGCTTACGATGGATGACATCAAAACCACAATGGCTGTTGCGCGCGCGAAGATGCAGAGCGATAATCCCAAGGTGGTTGCCGAAGGCGAGAAGGAAATTGCAGATCTGAACGTAAAGTTTAAATCTCAAAAACCTCCGGTATGGTAACTTTTCTGAAAAAGTTATGGAGAAGGATAAGATACTGGTTGTGGACCAAACCAGTATCTCGTCCGGAACCGCCAAAGGCAACAGAGGTTATCAACGACTATGTGGTAATCAAATACAACGGCCAGAACATTAATCTCAGAAAGACAGAACTGCTCATGTTTAAAAACATGTCACGCAAGAATAAAAGGGCGATGGCTAACCGTTTTAAAACGCTTGAGAAGAAAGGACAGATAAGGTTTGAGGAAATTAACGGACAGACAATAGCAATTAAGAACAAGGATTATGCAGCACAAGCAAACATTCGGCAACTTCGTAATGATAAGATTAGACAAGGACAATGATCTGATTAAACTTAAGAATGGAACCGAACTATACATTGATACCACCTTCGAGGTTGAGAAACATGCAACGGTTACAGGTATTGTCTACGGTCTTCCCAAAAGACTTTCTTATACTGGGATCCCAAACATAGGGATGCCCTGGAAAACACCTCTTGAACTCAGGTTAGGTGACAGGGTTGTGATCTATTACCTGGCCGTTGTCAACGCATTGCGTCCGGAAACAATGAGAGCCATTGTAGAGGATGGCCAGAAATACATCTGGACACAATACCAGAATATCTTTGCCGCAGTAAGAGATGGGATAATAGTTCCTATCAATGGTTACTGTCTGATCGAGCCATGTGACAGTCCGGAGATCAATGCCCAGGATAAGAGGATGGAGAAGGTTGGCCTGACCATGTTTCGTTCTGATAAAAAATCGCTTACCGGAGTTGTTTACGGAAAAGTAAAATACCTAGGCCGGCCAAATGAGGCTTATGTGGACGGGCATACGGATGAAGGGGTATCTATCAATCCGGGAGACATGGTTGTGATGAAGAAGATTACTGATCTGCCATTGGAGTATGACCTTCATGCAAACATTGACGGAGGGAATAAATACTGGAGAGTTCAGCGCAGATATATCTTTGCAAAACTATGAAGAGCCAGTTCAACGAGAGAGAGTTTTCCCAGATGATGTATAATCCGGCCAGGGTACCGGAGGGATCCGGTGTGCTGAAGTTTTACAAGGAGTTGGCCAAGGTCCGCGCGTTCCGGCTGGATCCCGGAGAGGGCATCGACAACGATCTATTGTTGAAATATATCCTTTGCATGTATGATAAGAACTCCCCCTACCGGAAGAAATACTCCGATGTCCTGAAGAGAAAGATTGAGGTGGCCCACGATGTAGGATTTGAAGACACCGGAGGAGGTATCTTTGCGCCACCAATAGAAGATCTACTGAAAGGAAGAAACAGAATTGTAAATCAAAAAATAGTAGAATATGTCAGACTCCACAGAAATTTTAAATATGCTTTCCTTGTTAGCATCGAGACATCCTACTACTCAATCATGCTGGATATCATGGGAGGATCTACAAAGCAAATCGGTGACGCGCGAAATATTCAGACGGAGTTGGAAGATACGCTTATGGAAATACTCAACCAGGATAACAATCCATATCTCAAGGATGAGATCCTACGTTACATGGAGGATGAGCGATTGCAGTTAAGACCGGAGGATATTGCGAAAAAAACACAGAACGGAGAATCACCAATCTCAATCAAGGACACATGATTATAAAAGGCTATTGGCATCTGTACCTCATCAACAACTGGGAGGCTATCGTAAATGAACAGTTGAATATATTGGTTGCATCCCATCTCTACGATAGTTGTGCCGAGATTAAGATGGGATGTATTGGATCACAACAAGATATTGATAAATTAATGCAATTATTATATCCAAAAATGAAGTTTGCATTATGCTATCAAACAACAAATCCTCTTGAATATGAGTTTGCCACATTGAAACTTATAGAGCAGGACCCCAGTAATTATGTTGGTTTCTATTTTCATCTCAAAGGTGTAACCAGGCCAAAAGATACCATGCAGACGAAAGAGAGGATGTTTCTTAATTTCATAATGCTCAGTCAGTGGCAGCATCATAAGGATCTTATTGAAACAGGATATGATATCTCTTCGGTAAACTACCTGTCTATACCCAAAAGATTTTCCGGAAATTACTTTTGGTTTGATCGTAAAAGATTATCACGGCTAAAACCACTTTCCGAAATAGATCAGACAGATCGCTTTAATGCAGAATATTGGATATACTCAAAACCATGAAAATAACCCAATGTCCAATTAGTGGAAGTAAGGAGTCCGTAGAATACCTTAACCTGGGCAAAGTGCCATTGGTAAATAACCTTTGCCTGACAATGCAAGAATCTCTTGACTGCGAAAAATTTCCCCTGGCTATTCAATTCTTCCCGGAAAGTAAGTTGACCAGCCTGACCGAGTGTGTTGACCGGGACGGCATCTTTCTGAACTATCTTTACCGTTCCGGAGTCAACAAGCCATACCTGGACCATTGCGCCAACATGTATGATTACCTGTCGTGGTTTATCACATTGCAGAAGGATGATATTGTTGTGGATATTGGCGGCAATGATGGAAGCCTTCTTTTGGAGTTTAAGAAAGAGAACCGGTCCCCAACATACATCAACATTGATTGCAGCCGCAGCTTCATTGACATCAATAAGGAGATCAGCATCGAATATATCTGCGAGTATTTTGACGATAAGATCAGATTGCCATATAAGGCAAAACTTATCACCTCAACAAACGTATTTCAGCATACCGAACCTATCAGGTCTTTCGTCCGCGGGATCCGGCAGTCACTCACAAACGATGGAATATGGTGCTTGGAGTTTCCATATATCCTCACAACCCTTGCCAACGACAACTACGACCAGATCTATCACGAACATGTGTACTACTACTGTCTGCAAAACATCATAGATCTGCTTGACCAGGAAGGGTTAAAGGTCATCAATGTTTCTTACCACGACATGCACGCCGGCACCCTCCGGGTCTTGAGTGCCAAGAAAACATCATCACGAACACCGGATACCACCATAGCATCTTTTCTCAATCTTGAAAAGACACTTACGGAAGAGTATTGCATAAAATGGGGCAAACGAACACACCAGAAGATTGAGGAGTTTCAGAAGTTCATTGCGGACCTGATCTCTCAGGGAAAGGTCATCGCAGGGTTTGGTGCGGCCGCAAAGGGTTGTGTGTTTCTAAACACTTGCGGAATTGACTATTCCATTATGAAGTTCATCATTGATGATACCCCTTTCAAACAAAATAAGTTCGTGCCAGGCACCGGCATAGAGGTAGTCAGCCGGGATGTTTTAAAAGACAACCATATTGACTACATCCTTATCCTGGCTCATAACTTTCGTGATTACATCATCGAGTCTTTAAAAGGTCAGTATGATGGAAAATTCATTGTAATGTTTCCCGATATCAAGATATTATGAAAAAGATCGTTGCTGCCTATCATGTGTATCTGATAGATCATTGTGTTGACATGATTACCGACCAGATGGAGAACGTAATCAATTCGGGCCTGTTAGAAGCATGTGACAAATTTTATATTGGGGTAATTAATCCGAAAACAGAAAAGTCTTCCAAGCATCTGGAGTGGTTAAGGTGGTTCTGTGGAAAGATTGATAGCGCGATGGATAGTTCTAAGATCACCATCATGGTCTATGACGATAACAAAGATGAGTCCGATACTTTAAAGTTTATAAGAGACTATTCGGCAAAAAACCCCGGAGACTATGTTTGCTATTTTCACACTAAAGGCATTACTCAACTCACCGCACCAACAGAATCATGGAGAAGATATATGGAATATTTTGCCATAGAAAAATGGTGTGACAGCATAAAGATTCTTGAGAAAGGATATGATTGCTGCGGAGTGATGTGGAATAAAGATACTCCCCTGGGATACTGGCCGCATTTCTCCGGAAACTTTTGGTGGGCAAGAACAGATTATATCAACACACTTGACCATTCCTATCTCGATGATCCCTGGCGTTTTAAAAGAGAGTTCTGGATCGGCTCAAACAAGGAGGCAAAAGCCTTTGAAATACACAACTCCGGATACAACAGCAAAGAGAGGTTGATATCCGGAAGAGGGCATTATAACCTCGTTTATCCAGAGAATAACTACCGAAAAAGATGACCGGCATTTTACATATAATCTGCACGGTTTATCAAAGGACATTGCCTTTGCGTATTCTCATAACCAGTTTGCAGCTTCAGACAGATCCGCGATGGAGATTGTATGTCGTTCATGACGGACCGGCACCGGATGAAATGATAATATACATGCGCGAATATGAACAGGATAAAAGGATAACTTTTATAGAAACGCCATCTGTAAATGGCAGCTTTGGCCATCCTAACAGAGACTTGCAGTTAAAAAAACTGCCATTCAACCACTCAGACTATCTTCTCATAACCAATGATGACAACTATTATGTTCCGAAATTTGTAGAGATGATGCTGAGGCTCTGTACTACCCGTGTAGGACTTGTCTTTTGCGACACCCTTCATTCATATCTTCAGTACGGAGTCCTTCAGTCACAGTTAAGAATAGACTACATTGACATGGGATCCTTTATAACCAGATTGGATATTGCAAAGAAGATTGGCTTTAAAAACACAAACCACTCGGCAGATGGTACATTTGCCGTAGAATGTGGTGCATTATGCAGAAAAATGGCATTGAAGATTATCCATATAGAGAAACCACTTTTTGTCCATAACTAGTCATGGGGCCACTACAACTCTTAAAGAGATATGGCAGAGAGGTTAATCCAACAATATTGGCGCAGTATGACTATGCGGACAGATTTGTATGGGTAAATAAGGATGACAAAGATCTTATCCCGATAAAAATAGATCTTCCTGAAGCACCGGACTATCATCTGATAGACGGATTTGGCCTACCGGCTGCAGAACAGAAATGGCAACCGCCAAGACTGTCAAAAAAACTCAAGGAACTTCAGATAAAATATGAAACCCTTGACGAGATCTGGGCCGAGATAGAGAATAACAAGGATATCTACGAGCATGAGATAGAGTTTATGAAAAAATCCTGGTATTACAGGCTCAATGGATACTGGTTCTTTAACAACGGGGTGCCGACATACATAGATGGATGGCACTATTTCTATTGCGCGTGGTGGAACATTGACGTTGGACTGCCAAAATACAGGGACAGAGACCGCAGGTTCTTCTTATTTGCACGAAAGATCTTTAATGAGACAAAAGCACCCAGATGCGATGGAAAGGGGTTTGCGGTAAAGAACAATGCCGGGGAATATGAGTGGATAGAGTTTGGCAAAAGATTGTTTTACGGGTTCAATTATCCCAAACACCGTAGGGAAGGAGCCACATATAAGGCCGAGTGTATCAACTACGAGATCATCAGTCGCACGATGGGAGCCTGGGGAGGCATCCAATCCATGAATGATGAACAGTCCCGCAAATGCTTCCTGAGACACCTTGTAGGACCCTGGAAAAAACTGCCATTCTTCTTCAAACCTAACTATGAAGGATCTACCTCTCCAAAATCAGAACTATCCTTCTCTCCACCGGCAAAGAGATTGTCAAGCCGGGGAGCATTGTCAACATCAGAACTGGGTCTTGAGTCTGGCATAAACTACGAAATGGCCGATCCGTCAGCCTATGACGGAGATAAACTGTACTTCCATCACGATGACGAGGTTGGTAAATTAAAGAAAGGTCTGTCGTGTTGGGACCGGCACACGGTTGTCAAAGAGTGTCTGGTCATGGGATCTGAGATCATTGGATATACTATAAAAACCTCAACCGTTGGCGAGATGGAGCGTGGTGGTGGCCGTGTATTCAAACATCAGTGCATGATGAGTGATTACTACATCAGGACTCCAAACGGGCAAACGAGATCCGGACTGGCAGTCTTATTCATTCCTGCGGACGATGGGTTACAGGGATTCATTGACGAGTATGGGATGAGTGTTGTCGGAACACCAAATAAACGCCAGGCAGAGTATATCGGACATAAGATCGGAGCCAGAGAATATCTTCTAAACCGAAGGAAAGGTTATATAGATGCCGGAGACCAGGAAGGTCTTTCGGAAGAGATCCGGCTATACCCGATAAGGTTTGCAGAGTGTTTCCGCACAGCAGCAAAGTCATCCGGATTCAATATGAATAAGTTGGAGACATACATTGATGACCTGTCATTCAGCCGTGCAATGACAACCAGGGGAGATTTTGAGTGGAAGGATAACAAAAGAGATTCGGATGTCGTTTTTCGTCTAAAGCCTACTGGAAAATTCGTTGTAAGCCACCAACTTGAAGAGAGAGAGGCAAATCGCAAATATTGGAGCGAGGACGAAGAGACATGGATGCCAGGGAACACTCAATGGGGTGTGGCCGGAGGGGACCCGTTTAAGTTCAATAAGACAGAGGGGAACCGCAAATCAAAGGGTGGCGGTGCCGTTGTTAAGAAAGGAAAACTTAAGGATGGCGATTTCAGTCTGAGGCGCAACTTCGCATGTACCTATGCCAACAGGACATTTGACAAGAATGAATATGGCGAGGACATGATAAAGATGTGCGTCTATTACGGAGTACAGATGTTTCCGGAAATAAACGTACCGTTTCTCTGGGATTATTTTGATGAAAGAGGATATGGTGGATACTTGCTCTACAAAGTGGATCCAAAAACCTTTGAGTTTGGCAAGACACCCGGAGGGCAGACCAGCGAAAAGATCAAACAGGATATCTTCACCGAATGGATGACCTGGATAGAGAACGAGGCAGATACGGAAAAACATATCGAAGTCCTGGAAGAATGTAGAGACATTGAGGGGCCGGAAGATATGACTAACTATGACCTGTTTACGGCAGGCGGATATGCGTTGCTTGGCACACACGGCATCTATGATGAGATGGCGAAGTTGGATGAACAGGAATACGAGATAGACGCTTACATCAAGAAAAGATATTACAAGCCGAAATAAAAATCTAACTTTATAAAAATTTTTAAGAATGGTAGTACCATACGACCAGTATAGCACAGGCTCATATCCGTTCCCAGACGATAATATTAATCCGAAAAAGAAGGGGAAGAGTTGGGCAAAAAAATGGGCCGAGGCCATTGTCTCGCAATGGTTGAAAAACCTCACATGTATTCCCTACAACAGACTTAAAGAGATACAGGAACTCCGTGACCTAGCCAACGGCAACCAGAATGTTTTGAAGTATCAAAAGATCCTTCTGGATGAGAGTGAGGAAGATGGTGCTATGGAAGGATACATGAACGTGGACTTTGACGTATTCTCAGTAATGCCAAAGTTCATGCGCGTGATCGAGGGCATGATGGAGCAGACAGAGCATCAGGTTGTAGCCACAGCCGTTGACCCAAAAAGCAGCAAGGAAAAAGAAGAACAGAAGTTGCGTACCGCATTTGACATGCAGTTTGCAGATATGGTGAATGAGATCGAAGCCGGCCTGGGCCTGGAAAAAAGAAAGAAGTTTATGCCGGAGAGTGTTGAGGAACTGGATCTCTACACAAGCATGGGAGGCTTTAAGTTGAGCCGGGAGACAGAGATGGAAGAGGGTCTTGATTATACCTTTTACATCTCCGATTGGAAACAGACAAAGATGAAGATGGTCCGTGACATGGTTACATTCAACGCCATTTGTGTAAAAGACTATACGGACAACTATGTTGGAAAGGTAAAGACCAGGTACGTGGATCCCGCCATGTTTGTAGGCCAGTATTCCAGTTCCTACGATCACAGGAACATGAGATATGCCGGGGAGATTGTGCAGGAAACCGTAGAAACGATCATTAAGCAGGATCCAAGTGTTGACCGGACAGTTATTAATAAACTGGCAAAACAATACAACGGGATTAATGGTAACATTACTCTCAGCGATCTTGACATAGGTGTTTCTTGCGAGGATGCTACTTATAAATGGGGTAATTTCAAAATTGATGTCCTGGATTTTGAATGGAAGTCAGTCAATAGCGAATACTGGACTACCAGGAAAACACAATATGGCGAAGATCTTACTTATGAAGAAGATTGGGGAATGGTCAGAGACACAGAGAAGAAGAAAACAAATGTCTATGATATTCATGTCGTTTACAAGGCTAAGTGGGTTATTGGAACAGACGTTATGTATGATTTCGGCCTACAACACGACATACCCAGGCCAGAGGGTAAAGAGGTAGCATTATCCTATCATTTCTATAAAAGACCAGATAAGTCAATCGTTATGTCTGCCGAGCCGTGCTTGCACCAGATAGCACTGGCTCACATTAAGCTGCAAAATGCGCTGGCGATGGCCGCCCCTCCCGGTATCTCTATCGAATACACCGCCCTTCAGAATATGAAACTTGGCGGTAACAAGATGGAGCCTTTGGAAATATTGAAGATCCGGAAGCAGAGTGGAGACTTACTCTACAAAGCCACGACCCACAAGGGTCAGCCAAACATACCGGGAGGCTACCGGCCTATTCAGGAACTCAGTGGAGGTCTGGGCCAGCAGCTTGATGAGTTTATTAAGATCTTTGACCTGTATATCAACTTCATCAGGGAGGTAACAGGTGTCAACCAAGTCGCAGATGCGTCTAATCCGAATCCGGAACAATCCGTTGGCGGATCAGAACTGGCTATTGCTGCTACAAACAATGCCTTACGGCCTATCTATAACGCTTATATCACGACAAAAGAGAGGGTGGCAAAGAATGTATGTCTTCGTATGCAGTTACTCATAAAGCACAACAAGAAGGCATACGATGGCTATGTACCGGTTCTGGGCAGGGCCGGAGTACAGATCATCAGTGTTGGAGCCGATGTCGTTGATGCCAATTACTATATCAAGTACGAGGCCAAACCTACCGAGAAACGAAAAGAAACCATTCGCCAGGCAGCGATAGCGGCTATGGCAACTGACAGGGATGGCAACAAAGGAATCGAGTTACCTGACTTTTTGCTTATAGAGAGATTACTTGAGAACGGAAATCTCAAATATGCAGAAGCATTTCTCAACTATCGGAGTACAAAAAATAAAGAACAGCAGTTGCAGCTTCAGCGAGAAAATATGATGCTGGACAAGCAAAGAGAATTGGAAGGCATACAGTCAAAGCAGAAGGGTGAACTTGAAAAGATTAGGTTTGAGACTGACGAAAAGATTAGGTTTGAGACTGCGTTAAAAGAATTGGAAGAGAAATACGCAGGTCTGAATCACACCAGGGAGAAAGAAAAGATTGCTCTTCAGTCAACGATGAACGCCATCGAAAAGACTGCAGTAGCATCACAGGCACCAGTAGCACAATCGGCATAATAAACTATATTTGTAACTAAACTCATTGCTATGACAAAACCAGGATTACAAGGCAGAGAAGCAGAATTAGATGCGTTAAAAGGTATTGAGGGCGTGGATCCAGAGGATATCATGCGGCAAATTGCCGGAGAACCGGCACCACCTCAACCACCGGCACAACCGCCGGTACCACCCAAGAGCGAAGCAGCACCCCCGGCTGATGCGACTGGCATACTGAAAGAGATTTTCGGTGATCAGTTTTCATCAGTTGAAGAGTTGAAAAAAATCAATATTCCTGAAAGACTTAAAGAGGCCGACCAGTTGAGACAACAGGTTGACGCACTTACCGCAGAGAAGAACGATCTCTCCGGCAAACTTGCGACAAAACCGAAATCGAACTTTGCAAACGATGATGTGGCTTTGTTCAACGAGTTTGTAAGAACGACAGGCATCAAGAGTTTTGATGTATTCAACCGCTTGCACGGATCTGACATTGCGAACATGGACTACATGAACGCAATTATCCTGGCAAGACAGTTGGAAAACCCGGAACTCATAGTAAAGGAGCCACAACTTCGCAAGCATATAGAGAAAACCTATAATGTGGATCCTTCACAAGTGGACGAAGAAGATCTGGAAGTAAACAAAATTGGCCTTGCCCAAGAGGGAGCCAAGGCTAAAGCAATGCTTCTAGCATTAAAGGGGAAATTGACTATCCCCGAACCGGAACCAGAGCAGCCAAAGATCATTCAATGGACTCCAGAACAGACTACCCAGGCAAACACTATCTGGGACAGGGCAAACAAGGCAATGGGAGAGAAGTTATCTACGATACCCTATTTCCTGCCGAACAGCAAAGAACCTATTATAAACTTTGTTGTACCCCCTGAAACATTAAAGGCCGTTCAGAAAGACGCATTGGATTTTGCTATCAGCAACCAGATGGAAGCTAATGAGAAAAACATTGACATAATAGCAAGATTTATGTATTCTGAAATCAAGGCCAGAAATGAAGCACTTGCCAATCATGCTATTTTTGAGAAGGCAAGAAGTCTGACAAAAGAGGAAAGTTTAAAGTATTATCACAACCCATCAAAATTGGGCGGTGATGATCAGCCTCTCGTAGATCGTGGAGACATAAACGAAGAAGAAGAGGCCAAGAAGAAGGCATTCCAGGCTGAGATGGACCGGAGATAACAGTAGAGTGAGAGGCAAATATTTATGTTTAACAATTAACATCCTATAAAATGGGACCAGAAGCAATCGCACAAATATATGCCTCAGACATTGTATCCGGATTTGATATTCATAAACCGGAGAATCTGAACGTGCTTTTCAGTCGCTTTGGCGATCAGGGAGCATCGTATTTCCAGTTACTCAGATCAATGGGATTTGAGGAACAGGTATCACTTGACGAATACGGACATTGGGAAGAGAACAGGATACATGAGATTATACATGTCCTTGATCCCGTTGTACAACCGGCTGTAGGAGATCCTATCTCCTTCACCCTGGATGCACAGGACCTTGATGTGAATAATAACTTCTATCCAAGACTTTGGGATCAGATCCTATTCCCAAATGAAGTTCCGGGTTCGATCATTGACATTGACACTACCGTTCCTGGCGCACCGGTTCTTACCGTTGAGCCTAACGAGGTATCAGACCAGTTCCCGGCTCTTGCCGCAGGTGAAGAACTTGTGATTTTCACAGATGCATGGTCAGAAGGGTCAGGTCAGCCAGATGGTGCCATTCGTGGCGTTTGGAGGTATGACAACGTGGCTCAGATCATCAAGGAAACCATCGGTTACACCGGAACAGAAATGGTCAACCAGACATGGTTCAACGTGACCAGTCGTGGACAGGCTATCCCTGCATACTATTTTCTTGGACAGGTAGATATTGACTATCGCATGGCTCTGAAAATTGACGGAGCATTGCTGTGGAACAAGATCACTACCAACGCAGGACTGATAGACCCGGACACGGGCCGGCCAATAAAGACCACTGAAGGTATGATTCCTTACATCAGACGAGTAGGGAACGAGCAGACCTATGCTCAAGGAGCATTTGATGTTGACGAATTTGATGAAATGGATAATACCCTGGACCGTGAACATGCAGGAAACTACATCCTTGGTCTTTTGGGTATATCTCTCCATCAGGACATTGAGAATGGACTTGTAACGTATTTCGCAAACACCAATATCAATTATACGAAACAGGCCACCAACAGTGTTCTTTTCAACAACAACGAAGCTCTGAGTGCTTCAGTGAACTTCACCTACCTCACGAAGTCCGAGAGGACGTTCCTTATGAAGAGGATGGGCGTATTCAATAACCCAAAACTTTACGGTGCCACAGGTTATGAGGCTCCGAGAATGGGTATCTGGATGCCTATCAACAAACGTAAGGATCCTGTATCTGGCAACATGGTGTCATCTATTGGATGCCGCTATCGTGGCCTTGGCAAGTACAACCGCAGGATGGAAGTCTGGCAGGTTGGCGGTGCCGGTGAAGGACTGAAGGTAACTGAGTTTGACAGCAGGTACACCTACATGCGTGCGCATATTGGAGCGCATTTCCGTGGAGGCAACCAGTTCGTTTTGATGGAAGTCTAACTTTAACATAAAAGGTGAGAGGCTTAAAAACCTCTCTCCTTTTTGATTTTTTAAACCAATACTTAAAGGCTATGTTATACAAGAATGAAGAACCGTACAAGTTGGCACCAACAGATGTGAAAACAATCAATGAACGCTTTCATGGAAAGTGGCCGTTGACAATTATCTACCCTCCGGAACGTATTGTTCCGAGCAGATCAAAGCAGAATAAACTCCCGGATAAACCAAACTCAATGTCCTGGCCGTTGACAGCAACAGTCAAGACAAAGTTAGGCACAGATCAGTGGAGATATGCAGAGAACGTGATCATCAAAGAACACGGACTGAAAAAATATACACCAAAGAACTTTCGTTTTAATGGCCGCAGACCGTTTGAGGAAACGGATATCGAGTTGGTGTGGTTCCTTTACACCAAGTCACAGTATTGCAAGGGTGGAGAGAACCAGGGCAAAACTATCAAGTTCATGTTTGAGGACCTGATCACGGATGCAGAGAGAAAGGCAGAAAGAGAATCCCTGATCTCAGGTGTAAAGACAATGATCTGGAACAAAGACTTTGGACTTTCAGAAGAGAGATTAAGGGCACTGGCCAAAGCCTATTTCATCAAGAATGTTGATAACCTCACCTTTGCCCAGGTAAAGATGGCCATAGAACACCAGGTCATGCGTGACCCGCAACACGGTCATCAGAAGTTCATGGAGATGACGAATATGGAAGAACTGATCGTCATCAGGGGAAAGATACAGGAGATCGTTGATAAGGGATACCTTAAATACGATGTGGTGAAGAAGGAATGGCTCTGGCTTGAGGAAGGCAAGAAGGCCACCAAGATAATAAAGGTTCCTCCGTCAGCGGATCCCAACGATGCCATGTATGATTACTACATGGGAAACAAGGAATTTCAGGAGACAGTGGATCTTATTGGAAAAACGAAGAGAGCGAAAGCGGTTGTATAAATACAACCATGTTCTTTCATATAGAAATTGTTGGCAGCGGATAATAGCACATCCGCTGTCTTTATATTTGATGCTTTTTATAACTTTAACAAAAAAATAGACTACCATGAGTGGCTTTCAGACAAACAAAAATGACGTTGCAATAGGCAATGGAGGAGCAGGAACACCCGAAGTATGGGACATCATCTCCCCGGCAGCACACGATTTTACTGGAAAAATAGTCACGGCATTTATGTGTCTTGATGAGAATGGCGATACGATGGACGAGATGGAGGAGGAGTACGTCATTGCAAAAGGCGGCAGACCAGGCGTATCTAGGGTTGTAAACCCAAAATATCTCGGTTACACATATCCTCAATACTGCATCTTTGAAGGTAGATACACAAAGCTGGTCCCTACATTGGGACTCTTCAAGGTCTGGTTCTTAAAATAACCGGTCATGGGACTCAAACAAATAGGAATAAGTGAAATGGGAATACTATCAAGTGGCCGCATAAAGGCCAATAGGACTATTGTATCAGGACCTTATCCTTTATCTGCTGAGATAGCCAATACAGATTTAGATAAAGTTAATATAACTTTTGATCAGATTCTTGATATAACAAGCATACCTGCAACAACGGCATTTGTTATTGCCGGAAAAACCATTGGGAGTGTTAACATTCTCGGTGCAGTAGTTACACTTACTACAACAGTTCCATTTAGTGATGTAGGTGTTATCTCAGTTAGTTATACTAGGCCGGCTTTAAATCCCATTAAAAATATTTCTGGAGATCAGGCATCTAGTTTTGTCAATTTTACAGTAACAGCTTTCTTTGGACCAATAGATCTTTATGCCATAGTTTATAGAGATACGGAGGTAGATTTATCTTGGACAGACCTTTCTTCAAGCGAAACAGGTTATCGTATTTACATCTCTACGGATGGTGGATTAAATTATATTGAGAAAGGAACTACGCTCGCAAATGTTAATACTTATACTGCCACAGGATTAACCGCAGGAGAGTTATATTATTTCTATGTAGTAGCATATAATGGTGTGATAGAAAGTATTGAGAGCAATATCATTGACACCTATTTTAAGATGACTATTAACACTGCTCTGCCTGGTAGCGCAAACAATACCTTTATTTTACCCGTTACCGCTAAAGACGCAGGAAATTATTATATTGACTGGGGTGCTGGAGGCGGTGAAGAAACATTTACCACAACAGGGACAAAAACACATGTTTATGCTGCACCAGGAATCTACCAGGTGAAGATAAGGGGTTCTCTTTCATGTTTTGCTTATGCGGAAACTGGAACCGACCGTGCAAAGCCAACTAGTCTTGATCAATGGGGGAATATTAAGTGGTCAACAACGGTTTCAGTTTTTAATGGCTGCCTTAATTTAACAGCTAATTATATTGATAATCCAAATACGTCCCATGTGACCGATATGAATAGGATGTTCCAGTTTTGTGCATTATTTAATGGTAGTGTATTGCATTTTAATACATCTCTAGTGACCGATTTTACATCTATGCTTAGGTTTTGCACTAGTTTTAAACAGTCATTGGCAGGATTTTCTCTTGCATCTGCAACAAATCTCTCAAACATAGTTTCCGTTACATCTGATATTAATCTACCAGGAACTTCTACTAATTATGACGCAACACTTATTGCATGGGCAGCAGGAGATGTTGCAAACTCATTAACATTTCAAATTGCTAGTAAGTATTCAGTCGCAGGAGGTGGCCAAGCGGCAAGAGCGTCTCTTATAGCGGATGATCTTTGGATCATAGTAGATGGGGGATTATTATAAATGAGCATACTTCTCAAAAACTGGTTAGTAAGCGGTACTCGTGAATATTATCCGGGCAAATCGGTCCTTGCGGGTAATGTAGTATATTATACCTTTTTCAATGGGATAAGTATTGAAACCTATTCTATTGAGGCCCAGGTTGACATAATTTCATTACCTATTGAGCCAAACTTAACTCTCTTCAATGTATTAGATCCAAGGACTTTTACCATAACAGCACCACAGGATAAGTTATTAATCACTATGCCCGGAGATACTGTTTATATTGATGGAGAAATAAAAAGAAACCTTGCATACGGAAAGATATTGTGTTTTGATCTAGAACCTTTTATTATATCCCCGGTGATTAGTCATTATTTTGGAAGCAATATGATGATTTATCCGGAACTTACTGAACTAAATATAATTATACCAAACTACTATCCATCAAAATTACATTATGATATTATTTATCGCCAAACTAATTTTGCTCAATCGCTTAGACATAAGATTTTAAATATTAGACTTACTAACCTTACTGCTCCATGTAATTTTAATGTAAAAATCCATTTCCAAGCTAATTTTAATTATGCTATTAATAATCTGTTTGATATAATATTTTATTGGTATATTAACTATGACCATACAAACATAGAAACAGTTTGTCAGGATGGTAATACTTACATTGATGGTTTAACACAGAGATATACAACGCTAACAACAGCATCTATTCTTACTTTTAATGTGGTAAAACTTGACGAATTAGGAATTATCAATATAACGCAAATAATATGAGTTATAAACTATTATTATCACTTGGAATTTCTGCGGTTAATTTATACGATTTTAATGGTAGGTATGTCTGCGTTATTCAACTTTCAAATGGTCAATATTTCACTATTTTTCCAGATTCACTTTTTCCAAAACTTTTTACAGTGCCAGTTAGATCTAGTGAAAATGAGGCAATATATAATCTTCATAATAGTAATCTATTAGGAAATTTTATAGCACCACAAAACGGGACTTTTGACCCAACTATTTACATTTGGGATTTTACTAAAAACGAGAAATTTGAACTTACTCTCTTAGATGTACTTAAAAATTCAACGTACGATAGGCCGTATGGGTGGGGCATCGGTTCTCCGTATTTATTTAATTTTATAGAGCCTCGTCGCGGCACATATCAATCAACGGGTATTTCTGAAGATGGGAATTTGATAATTCCTCTGCATGGGTGGACTAATAGTCCAAGCATAGGTGAGTATTCCGTTGTTGAAAACCAATGGAAATATGTTTTTGATAATACGGACGAGGAACTTGAAAGAGTTGCTGTACGAAAATTTGGAATAAAATTTACATTTACGTTTGCATTGTCAATTTTTACTGGCAAGTACATTAAAGCCTCTACGCACGGATCTGGAGCAAATGATATGTTGTTTGATAATATCAAGGCTACTATTATTGCAAATGCCACACTGCCTCAACTTGTAGGAACATCAGGTACTACTATAAAATTTGACAGAATTTATGTACATGAAGATGATAGTAAAATAAATGAAGGAACAGCAAGTATTTATCTTCGTGTATTTTATAGATGTTATTATTCCGGAGAGGATAGATGGTGCCTTGCCGACTTAAATAATATTATTAATGCTTTTATACTTGTATCAAACACCGACTCTCCGTATGAGGCCTTAGACATGGGTTCACATATTACGGATATTGAATCATTTACTAGCTTGTCGGCAGTACCACATAATTGTACAACAGTATTTACTAGTGAAGCGTCGTATGATGAAAATTGGTGGGCAGTAGGTTTATTTTATGGTTTTGGTGCCGCCCAGGTTAATAAATATCTGATGATGGCATCTTATGAGGGTATTTCCAGACCTATGTATGCTCACTATATTGACAGAGAGACAGGTGATTTCCTCCATCCCGACCTACTAGATAAACATAGATTTAATCATATTACAAGAGGAATAATTACAAGAGAAGATTATTATTTTGAAAATAGTGCTAGTGTATCATATTATCTATGCAATTTCCATAATCAATATGGATATGATGATAGTGATACATGGATGGCAATAATAGAGGATTATCAAGGGAATGAATGCTTTCCTAGAGGAGATCATGCAATCCAGCCGTATGGAAGTAAGTTTGTTTATGTAGATACTAGTGATCCTTCTTTTTATTATGATCCAGACACTAACCCGCTAGGATTTCTTATAAGAGAGTTAAATGATACAGATAAGGGAGGAACAATAGAAATATTAGACTTAACCGATGAAGACAATTATTATGATTATGAGGATTTTGAATATTTGAATGTTTTTGATATTCTTTATTTAGCTATAGATATTAAAGAACTAAATCAAAATATTTATACTGCCGAGATAAAAAGTTTTAATGACATTAATCACATCTTCGTAAGAATAACTGAATTAAATAATTTAACTGCTATTTATGGATATCCTGAAAATGTTTACGAAGTTGAGGACATTGTTTTAGTTATCGGAACCAGATATGAGCCATTACTTATTTATAATCTTAATGATCTTACGGAAAAAACATACCTACCCAATCCTATTAGTATAGAATCAAGTTTATTGGTAAATGATAGATATTTAATATTGATTGGTTATCCAGGTACAATAATAATAGTAGATTTCATAAATGGCCTTAATACATCCGGAGCAAATATTAAGAAACAAACAATTTCCGTATTGGATATGACTTTTATGTCTCTTAATAGTCCATTATTATACTATACAGCACAACATCGAAGACAACTTTCTTATATGGACGGAATAGTATTTGGCGTTATTGATTGGTTAAATTATCTGGGTACAGGGATTTTGGTTGATACAAAAATTGATTGTGCCTATGATATAAATTTTGCCTATTCTTATGATCTAAGGTATAATCAACTTGGATTAACGGGTGCTAACTACTCTAATGCAGCCGTAGAGACAGCGGTTTTAAGTTGGATTAATATCTATAAAGAGTCTGGTGAAAGCGATAATGAGGCAAGGGACAGATTGATTACATTATTAAAATCGAGTGACCAATTTATGCAGTCTGGTCTTGGAAATGATGGTGATTATTTATTTATTGGACTATTTAGAACAGAGATTCGTGCAATGATGAATTGTTCATTTGCTGATAGTCTTGGAGTTTTACACACAGGAACCGAAGATCTTATAAACCAATATCCAATAGTAAAGATTGTTGATATAAGAAGTGTTGTCAGCGCGAGTGATCTTAATAACAAATCAATATATTTTAATATTGAAATACGAGATGCCGCATGGCTTGGAAGACAATATTTTGGAAGACTGGTATTATGCGGAGATTACATAATGTTTTATCAAGAATACTTAGTTTCTTCAGATATAACGGTAGAACTCAGTGGCGGTTATTGGTGTATTCCAATATATATTATTCACAAATCAACACTTATAGCCCGAATGCCTTTTGGATTTATAGATTTTACCGAGTTTGATAAGTTACTTATTCCATGTGCCACTAATGCGGTAGATGCTAAAACTGGATTTGGTGATTGGTATTCAAATTATAAAATGAAAGATAACCATGCAATAACAAGCAATGGCATAATATTTAGTGGAATTAGAAATAGAATATCTTATGTTAACGGAGGGGGTGAAACAGTTGTGCCTTCAGTTTTAAGGATTAATCCAAGTACGTTGACATACGAATTTGTTTGTGGAACAGGAACTTATGAATCTTCAACTACAACATTAATATCTTATAATGAGGATAAAGATGTTTTATGGATTACTCAGAATGAATTATCTTATGAACTCACAAACGCATTATCGGCAACACTAGAGTTATTAACATAAGCAAATAGAATATGGCAAATCAAACGGTATTAGTAGGAGATAATGGTGTAGCTCTAACAGCAAAATTGGCAAATAATTTTGGCGATTTATATGCACAGACAGCATCATATAATGTAGCTATTCCATTTAATAGAGGATGTACTGTTTGTGAACATACATTAATTACAAACGACACGCTCGCGCCAAGCATAGTGTTAACACCTATTCCCGGTTTTGGGGCAATTTATAGACTGATTGGAGATGGAACACACATACCAGTCTTCAATGGATTTCGTAAATCTAACAGTTCATTCGCCTATGTAGAGACAGCCGGCGTTGTAAACATTGTTGTTTTTCTATATGATGGATTTGAATATTGGTACACAATTAATCAAGCGATATAAATGGCAGATCTAACTCTTATATTTAAAGCCGTAGAGGACATTCAATTAAACAATCTAAATGCTCATAATGATATCCGTAATGCTATAACAGACGGCATAAAGGGTGTGCATAAAGATCTTGCGGCAACTGCATGGATAACAAACAAAGATCTTAAAGACATAAAGGAACATCTTAAAGAACTGAACGGCACTGTCGCGGAGTTACAGAGAGAAAGCAACAAGAGGGCAGAAGTTGTTCTAGAGTTTAAAGAACACGTTAAAACCGGAAGCCACAAACCTTACCAATGGATGAAAAAGAATTGGTGGGCGTTATTGTTGATATTTATTGGATCGGTGGCGATTATCGTAGGGTTACTGGACTATTTTGGACTGCGCGAGTTATGGAATATTGTTAATGCGTTAAAATAATGTGCTTCAAAAGAAAACCGATAGCGTGGGAACACTCAAATAAGGTCGCAATATTGCTATCAATTAACGACTACAAAGGCTCAAAAAACGATCTGAACGGATGTAATAATGATATGCTGCTGGCAGCAAGTCAAATACCCGACTTTCAGATAAGACCGTTTAAGGATAGTGATGTAACAAGGCGCACACTCAGAGATCAAGTGCTTTATGCAAAACAAAACGCTGTTTCTGGTGACATAATAATAGTCGCTTACAGCGGTCACGGAAGTTATGTGAAGGATGTTCACGGGGATGAGCCTGACGGCGTGGACGAAACACTTTATCTTTATGACGGGAACTTCATTGACGATGAAACTGAAGAATTGCTAAAAGACATTCCCCAAGGTGTTACTTTCGTATTAATTCTCGACAGTTGCTTCTCAGGGAATAAGCCAAGAGCATTGAATAGCAAGGCTCGTTTTATGCCTCCAAAAAAATGTTTGCCTTCATACAACAGGATAAAAAAGGCAATACATCCTATGGGTGACGTTATTATTTTTTCTGCCTGTGCAGAGAATGAAACTTCTGCCGATGCGGAAATTAACGGAGTTTTTAACGGTGCGTTTTCATTCTATTTCTGGAACTGTCTGGACAGGAACTTTACTTATCGCAAATGGTTTGAACAGGTGTGTCTTTACCTTCCAAATAAAAACTTCGATCAACATCCTACAATAGAAGGAAACATTGATCTTCAAAATAGATTAGTATTCACTTAAAAGTTAAATTATGAAAGCAAAAAGTACAAAAAGAGAATGGTCTGCAACTTGGATGCAGACAGTATTATCAATTATCGCACTTGTGTTTGCAGTTCTTGTAGGTTTCGGCATTGTTACACCCGAACAATCTTCACAGGCCTTACCCCTTATTTCATCGGTAATTGCCGGGGTTGTTGCATTGATCGGGATATTCTTTAAGCAAAGCGAGCCTGTATAATGTTCGCAGTAATTGGCAGATCTTATCTTGAGAAGCAGACACAAGGCTGTTTCTTGGTGATTGACGAGGATACGGTAGTTGCCCAGGTCAAGAGCCTGGAACTGCCGTACCTTGAAAATCACAAAGATATTTCCTGCATCCCCCCAGGTGAATACGAGTGCGAACGCATACATTCTCAGAAATTTGGAATATGTTTTCTTGTAAAGGATGTACCAAACCGGTCTAATATAATCATTCATATTGGCAACTACGCATCTGAAAAAATGCTACTGGAAAGAGCCATTATGAAAGACCTGAGAAAAGTTGATACCCTTGGATGTATCCTTGTAGGATTAAAGTTTTTTGACATAAACAATGACGGAAACATAGACGTACAGGATAGCACCAAGGCAATGGATTTATTAAGAACAATTCTTCCACCAAAATTCAAACTAATAATACGATAAGATAATGAAAAAACTAACAATTCTTTTTGCGGTTATGCTTCTTGCAAGCAGTTGTACATGTCTGCTTTCGCAGATACCTCCACAGTATGTTATGGTTGGGGCAAATTGTGAAGCTCCACTACCTAACTATGTACCAATGGTTATTGTGACCGATAATTGTAGCATTAAGAGCGTGGTTCAGACACCGGCTCCTGGCACTATTTTGAGCATTACAAATCCTGTGGTTACGGTAGTGATTAGAGCGACGGACGCATTTAATAATTTTAGTGAAGTTAGTTTTACGGTAACAGCAAAAGATTCACAACCACCCGTAATTACTCCTACCGGAGATTTACTTGCTGATAATTGGATCAAGATAAATAATATGTACGATCAGGCAGACAAAATGGTAGCGGAGCAAGAGGCATTTTTTGATGCCAATTATGATTGGAGTTCAGTACCGGACAGTCTGAGATCAGATAATCAATATAATGAAAAGATGATGCTGACATGGACCTCTCCTGCACATGCCACTACCGGATATGGTGGAAGAGTGATTACATGGGTTAGCGATAATGATACATTCACAATAAAATGAAGTGGCTGATATTCATAATGTTATTATTGCCGCCGATTTTATCGGCGCAAGTTGTTTTGACCATTGAAGGACAGACAAAGATTGATACCATCAACTGCGATGTAGGATATGGGGTAGTCTTTCCAAAAACCGTTCCTACGACTTTCACCTTTAAGAACAACTATGTTCAGACCTGTAACAAAAACGGGTATATGCTGGAAGCAGGATATGAAGTGCCGTCAGGATATACCAATAATCTTCGTGGTGAACAGATAATTGGTAACAAGTTCAACTGGACCGGAGATCAGAATGCCAATACAATTACTCATGGGATATTTACAGGATATAATACGGACGCAAGGATCATGTATAATTATCTCAATTACGTTCCAATGGGTATTGTTCGTAAGTCAAATGGATTGACTGATACTTCCGGGGTAGTGGCTTACAATATCATTCGTAATCCTCCTGCCGTTGGCGTTGTAGTTAAAGGAATGAACGGAGTAAGGATTTATAATAATACCTTTTATAGCGAAGATTCGGTATATGTTGGTCCAGGCATCGGAACCTGGCGCGGTCTGATTGATGTTTACATGAACACCGACACATCCTCCGGTCATCCTGACGCATTCGGCAGGGCACATAACACAAAGATCAAGAACAATATCTTCTATACCAAAAGACAGATTATTAATATCAACGTAATGGAAGAAGATTGTTTACAGGGATTTGAATGTGACTATAATGTTTATTGGTGTGAGGCAGGAGAACCGATCTTTACTATTGCCGGAGTGAGACATACATTAACCCAGTGGAGAGAACACGGATATGATACTCATTCTCAGTTAAGAGATCCATACTTTATTGATACAGAAAGTTTGGTACCATCATGGAGAGTGGAATGGGGAACCTGGACTGAGTTTAATATGGGTATTGCTGCTAATGCTCATTGGGAGGTTGGGAAAGATGTACCTTTGGTAAGACAGAATGGTATGTATTGGCAACAGGGGGCGAGGGTGTATGAAGGGGGAATGACGATCTTTTATGAGAAAGGGTACGTTATCTCAGGAGATACGGTAAACATACCGCTAAAGACGGGTAAGATGTTTTTCAAGGAAGGTGAAATATTCATTCAATACTAAAGACGATGACCTTATTCGAGATGTATGAGTTGGTAGAGTTAATTCTGAATAAGGACTATGCAGGAAACATCTGGGGTCCTGATCGGTTCAGACAGTTGATAAAGGTTGTCAACATTGACAAGTATAAGAAGAAGTTTGGACTTCCGGCAGAATACCAACCTGGCAGACCGATTCCCAGAGAATTTGTAGAAATAACTCTGAAGAACGCTGATGACATGAAGGCATTCAAGATGTTCTTGTCAAATACAGCATGCGTGGCAGGGTTACTCCCATATCCGTCTGACTATGCTCACAGGGACCAGATAACGTATAATAGGGACACTACCATTGACGGTGTGTCCATCCCTGTACCTAGACAGGTGGAGATCCTTCGGGAGACAGAAGGAACAGCGCGGAGAGGCAATTATACAAAAGCACCTACCACAATGTATCCGATAGGTATCATGCGTAGCACCGGCATACAGATCTATCCGATAACAATTACAGCCGTTGACTTTGCATACTGGCGGTGGCCGGTAGAACCTATCTTTGAATATAATCAGTTTGAGGGTTACATCACCTATAATGCCGCATCGTCAACAGAGTTTGAGTGGCCCCAGGACGAACACATGGACCTTGTAAGGATGATACTTGAATACATGGGCGTTAATCTCCGTGAGGCAGATATCGTCCAGTACGCTAATACGAAAATTCAACAAGGTATTTAAAACTAAAAGAGATGCCAAAGAAACTAGAAAGATGTGTAAGCAAAGTACAGGCACAGGGCAGAAGCAAATCCTCCGCTTATGCAATATGCTCATCAAGCACGGGAATTAAGAGAAAAAAGGGAGGCGGTTGGACACAGGGTAAAACACCAAAAAAGAAGTAATCATGCCAGATAAAACAAAACAGTACCAGAGAGGCAAGAGGCTCGTTGATACGGGCATGAAAGCCTACATGGGTGGCAGACTGACCGCTAGAAAGGCCGGTAAGCCTACTTTCAAGTCAAATGTGATGACGAGTGCCGGTAAGAAGATGATTGATATCGGTGGTCGCAAAATTGAGAAATCTAAGAAGAAATGAAAAAGATCAATCTCGTTGAACTTGTTTCTGACTTCCTGGCATCAGAACTGCCGGATGATATGTTATCACAATACCATCCGGAGATCATTAAGAAACATCTGGAGATAGCCTATAATCAGGCCGTCTATATGACATGGCTTAATGGTAAAAAGTTCAGCGATTATAGTCAACTGGATGCCTGGACAAGAACTTACTCACTTGCTCTGTATAATGATGCAGTTGTCGGAGGTTTCTTGACAGGCAATTTAAGACTTCCCTACCCACCAATACAATTACCAAACAATATGGGGATCCGGCAGGTGTCATCTGCAACAAATGAAAACATAGCCTTTGCCTACCTTGAAAGTGGCGCAATACCTATCTTCAGCGAGTTGGAAGTTTATACCACAGACACAACGCCATATTTCCGGTTGGAACAGAACGACACGGGAGCCGGCATTGAAACGCATATTCTCAAATGCGATCATATTCCGATATCATTATACATAGCACCACCAACCTTAACATATTTTAACGTAAAGATGATCGTTCCTCTGGATCAGATTGATGATTATGATGATGTAGCAATGCCATCAGGACAGGAAGATCTGCTTGTAAAACAGGTCATCGAGTTGTTAAGGGCAAAACTGCCGGAGGATACGGTAAACGACATGAACGCCAACAGGCCTAATCAATAAGTTGAGAGATGAGTATAGCAGCACCAAAAATAGCAGGGGTAGTCAGTCTGAGAAAGGTTGTGATGTCAACCCTGAACAGGGTAAAAGACTACACAATGAGGGATTATTTCCATTTGATGCAACTGGCTATCGAAGGTTATACCGAACTCAATCTCTGGCATCTTGATAATATTGAGGTTGTCTATATAAACGTGGATCCAACGAGTAAGGTTGTATCTCTGCCGGCAGACTTTGTTGACTGGCTGAAAGTGGGTATTCCGTCCAATGGGAAACTGAAGGTGATTCATCGTCACGATAAGATCCTTCTCCCCAGGACATCAACAGACGGACTTGAGAATTTCAGCAACACAGATGCAAATGACACGACAGATGCTTCATCATTGGTCTATTTCTCAGATCATATCCGATGCGGCCAGTTCGTAGGAGGCCTTTACGGGATGTCTGGCGGTATCAGTGATGCTTCATACCGGTTTGACAGAGAAAGACGCACATTCGCCTTTACAGGCACCATCACGGACAATTATATCGTCCTTGAATATATCTCATCCGGAGTGAACCTGACCGGATCCACGACCATACCCAGAGAAGCAGAGCCGGCAGTGAGGACGTATATTCTCTGGCAGATGGTAGAGAATGATCCGCGAATATCACAGGCAGAGAAGGCAAGGAGAGAAGACAATCACGACAAGGCAGTAGCGATGCTTCGTGACTTCCAAGATATCTTTACGGCAGAAGAGTACAGGCAGATGTTGTTCAGTACCTCAAGGCAAACACCGAAGAGATAATGCAGAACAAGGACCTCCATAGGTTTAACATAGGTCTTAATAAGGACGATAACCCTGCCGATCTTCAGCCAGGCGAATATACCGATGCCTTAAACATGCGCGTTGCCTCAAGCGAGGAGCAGCAGGGCATTGGTATTATGGAGACATTACAGGGTGAGGTAGAACTGATTATTGACGCTATTCTACCAACTTATTATGGAGGTTCTATTGGAGGAGGGTTTGTCTATGAAGGATATGAGAGTGTAACAATAGGCACCCAGACCTGGATGAAGAAGAACTATGCCAGGAATTATTTCGGATCAAAGGTTTATGGAGATATTGAGGCAAACAGGGATATTTATGGCGGCCTCTATAATTGGCAGATGATCCACCAACCGGGATTCTGTCCTGATGGATGGAAGATAGCATCACTGGCAGACTGGCTTATCTTATTCAATCATCTTGGAGGACAGGCAACAGCCGGAGGCAAACTAAAAGTACCTGGCGAAGTCCGGTGGCTGGCTCCAAACACAGATGCAGTTGACTCATACGGTTTTTCGGCACTTGGAGCAGGGAAATATGGAGATTTTGGTTATGAGTTACTAAAGACCAGAACTCAATTTTGGTTATATGATGAAATTGTACCGAGTATTTTGATACATGTAGTTATAGTAACATCCATTGACGGTGAATTTGAAATGACATTAACCGGAGATGGATTTATATATATAGATTGGGGAGATGGTGTTGGCCAGATGTATTTTCTTGATGATGTGCCAATAGCAATTAAACACACCTATCTGGCCGGTGGTGGAACCATTAATATTTATAACTGCTCACATCTTAAATCTATTGTCGCAGATGAAGTAGAAATAACGAGTATCACAATATCTCCTGTTTGTACAAGTCTTGAGAAAATTGATCTGTCCTCAAATTTATTAACAAGTATTTCACTACAAACATGGAAATTTGGATCATTGACAGATTATGCAGAGATAGATCTATCAGACAATCTATTAACGGCAATATCAGTTCCATATACATGGAGAACCAACGCAGGTAAGTTTGATATCTCCAATAATAATCTGATTGCGATAAGTATGACTTACCTATCAAGATTTGGAACGATTGATATTTCCAATAATAACATTAATAATATCGTATTCCCGACAGGAACAGTTTTGTGGCAGTCCTTTATTGCAAATGATAATTCATTAATCAATTTTATTGTCAATACTCTCACTATTGCAGATCTTGAAATACTCGATTTGCGGAATAATGAATTACTAATCCTCACATTACCGGCATCATTACCAAAACTTAGGATACTTAACGCATCTGAAAATCTTCTGGACTCGGTTACTCCTTATGCGACATGGGGTACAGATGTTGCAGGCCAACGGAACTATGATTTCTTAAACAATAACCTTATATCTACCAGCGTTAGTTTATTCCTTACAACATTTGATGCGGTTACGGGAGTAGGGGAATGGAGACTTGGTGATAGGCTAGACTTGTCAGGGACCAATGCAGCACCAGATGGATCCGGCATGACATCTTACTATCATCTTATAACTCAAGATGCAATCGTTCTGATAAATCTTCTGGCCTGGGGAAGCGTAATAGATCTCTTAGATTTCCTGTGGATTGGAGAAATAGAAAGCGATCACTTAATAAGTGCAACAGACGGAAGAAGAATAGCAATCCTGGTGAGAGATTTTGCAACCAATTATATTCCATATTCTTCAGGCTCATTATTTGTACTAGAAAGTTCTCCTGACTTTATATTGGATGACGAGGACAACTTATGGTTTACCGGTGCCGGAGTACAGGAACAAGTGACTACTGGAGATCTCGTTGACTTTAATTATCATAGAACGGTTGTCAGATATTCCGATAGTCCACCGTATGAAATTACAGCAATAGGAATAATTAAATCGGGAATTGTATTAACAGATGCTCAGATAGAGTTACTTGCGGAAGCATTTTTACTTGACATATTCTGGGGCGATACACCATAAAAATGGGACAACTTGTACAGACAATAGACCTGGCACATAATAGTGGAGAAGCAATAAATTCTTTTGCTTTAAAATCTCACTATCTATCTGTGAGGTTATTACGGTCATCTCCCGGTCCGTTTCCGGAAGTTGATTCGTATGTCTCAAACATTTTGCTAAATGGTAAATGTGTTGATCCGGAGAATAGGAAATTATATCTCTTCTACATTGATAATTATTATCATGCAGCATGGATAATAGAAGTGGACATAGACACCAGGGCGCAAAATGTTGTCTATTATGATGCTGCAAATTCAATAGGTTTTGACGAGGATTATAAAATCTATAATGCCAGAATTATCAATGGAAAGATAATATGGACTGATAACCTGAACCCGATCTACCAGATAGACATTGAGAGAGCAAAGACCTCATATTATCACGGCATAGGATATGGTCAAAACACAAGCATTACCGAATGGACTGATGATATTTATTACTATGAGAACCAGATCATTTCGGAAGGCAAATACATGTACAAATGCGTGATATCTAACATCGGTTATAATCCTATTGCATGGACAGCATATTGGACCAGACTTTGTATGGTAGAAGATTGCTATTACACCATGAAGGTGGAGAATTTTTACTTTGCCCCAATGCCACCCAAACTTGCTCCTACAGTTGAATATCAGACTGATGATACACGAAAAATTAATAACTTAAGACAGACTCTCTTTCAGTTTGCGTATAACTATGTTTACATGGACTGGAGAGAGAGTACCTATTCTCCGGCCTGTATAGTGGCAATGCCCAACGGAGAGGAAGAGATAGCAACAGGATTGGCCACAGAGGTTATTTCACTAAACAATTATCTTAAGATTAGGGTAAACACCGGGACAGAGGAGGTCAGGAAGATCAAGATCATCGGCAGGAGCAGTCAGGATCCGTCAACATGGTTTTTGGTTGAAGAAATTGATAAGTTTAGTGCTGAAGAGAGGGCCTATGAAACCAATACGCTTTTACAGACAGAATTAACAACTCTGGTTATTACAATTCCTCTCCCGATTGTAACGGGTAGTGGAATTTCCTTACCAGCTTTTTTGGGACTGGCATTAGGCACACCGACATCTACGCCAATAAACATGTTTCTACTGGCAACAGAAGATGAATTTGAATGGGATTATGATGAATTTGATGATACTTAAGCAATGGCTCAATTACTCATAGAAGGCACATCAACCATTAATACAGATACCCCGGTCTGGACAGGAGTTAATATCCCCAGACTTACGGATACTGATCTTATTTATAGGAGAAACTTCATTTCTTCTTTAAATACTCAGGGATATATGCTATGCTCTGGAGATGAGAATGTCAATGCTTATAATAACAATCTCGATGGTGCGCTTATTTACGGAAACAAGTTAGTCTGGGGAGGAACACCCTCATTAAGTATCATTACGCACGGAATATTTACCGGATACAACATTAATGTCCATGTAAAATACAATTATCTTGACGGAGTGCCAATGGGCATTGTACGCAAGAGCAATGGCATGACGGATACATCCGGGATGGTTGCGTACAATATCGTCAAGAACGGAAAGCCAGGGATAGTTGTTAAGGGAATGAATGGGATTAAGATTTATAACAACACCCTTTACAGTTCACTTACCAGTGCAGTTTGTAACAGATCTCTAGTAGAGGTTTATGAAAATTCAGATATAAGTCCCGTTGGTTCAGCGTCCGGTGCAAAAATTAAGAACAATATCTTTTACACAGTCTATAAAGGGATTAATAGTATCTGGGTAGGCAATGCCGGCTGTCTGACGGGATTTGAGTGTGACTACAACATATATTGGTGCGAAGAAGGAGATAATCTTCCATCATTCAATTATCTGGGTTCAATATATACTTGGGCGCAATGGAGGGCATTAGGTTATGATACTCATTCGGTTGTTATAAATCCAAATTTCTTTGATACCATCACTTTCGTTCCACGCGCAAGATTGAATTATGGAGTAAACCTTGGAACAACATATCTTACTGGTTTAGCGTTGGGTGCTACTTGGGATCTTGATAGACTAACTGATTATCAAAATCAGGATGGGACATGGCAGGTCGGAGCCAGGATATATGGTTCAGCAACAGATATTGGTGCAGATTATTATGTAGCAAACTGGGGAAGTGATACTAATGATGGATCATTTAATTCACCATTTAAAACATGGGAGAGATTGGATGACGTAATGGTTGCCGGAGATCTAGCATATATCAGAGGAGGTATTTACAGAACGACCTATGCCAATTCAGCATCCGCATTTAGCAGATGGCATCATCTTCATGGTACAGCATTAAATCCAATCAATATTTTAAATTATCCTGACGAATCTCCAGTATTAAATCTTGATAATGTAGTTCCGACTTATACATACATCATTGCACTCTATGTTTATAGTTGTGACTATCTAAATATTAAGGGATTAAGAGTAACAGGACTAGCACAGACAGCATTGCAGACAGGAGGAGTGTCGGGAATATTCCATACAACATGTACTTATTGTACTATCGAATTATGCGATGCGGACCATCTTGGTGGATATGGTTTTGTAGTGAACCAATCACATCATATTACTTGGAGAAACTGTGATGCTCATCACCTTGCAGATCCTTATCACAACTATGAAAATGCAAACGGATTTAATGCGACAGGTGGAGATACCTCTACATTTCTATATTTCTATGGGTGTAGGGCATGGTGTTGCTGTGATGATGGATGGGATTTCTTTGACCACGATGGGTATATTGAGATAGATAGATGCTGGGCGTTTTGGAATGGGTATAGTGATGAAGGAATAACTCCTTATGGTGGTGGGGCTGATGGCAATGGATTTAAACTAGGACCTTGCTTTACTGACCATGCAACCGAACATCTGAGAACCGTAAAAAATTCATTGGCTGTTAGAAATATGGTTAATGGATTTGACCAGAATACGGCAGATTTCAGTTGCATCATGTGGTTATATAACAATGTGGCCTTTGGAAATTATAACGGCTTTGAATTTAACAGACCACTTGGTATCGCAAATATCCTAAGAAACAATATTGCATATTCAAACAGTAATGTTAATGCCGTAGTAGCAGCCGGAGCAACCAATGACCATAATTCATGGAATGGTGTAGTTACAGTTACAGATGCGGATTTTAAAAGTCTTATAGATTCAGTCCTAGATGGTGTAAGACAAAGTGATGGTAGTTTGCCGAAGCTAGATTTTTTGCACCTAGAAACTGGTTCAGATCTAAGAAATGCCGGGATTAACCTGGGCGGTGCCAATGGTTATGACGGAGATGGCTATGGTTGGAACGCGATACCGTCCATAGGAGCATTTGAATATATTGGCGCACCCGGAGTCGGTATCAAGTATGAAACAACTATTACCCATTCAGTTCCAACAATACCGATGTTTGTCAGGGATATACCGGCATGGATGACTGTCTGGAATGACGATGATGCGGTAGAGGTACTGGAAGGAGGCCAGATCGCTTCCGGAACAACACTGGCATTATACCCAAATTCTCAGAACAACGGAGCAGAGAGGACCGGTGTAATTACGATAGAGGATAATACTCCTTATTTGAATAACGTCTTATTAACCGTAACCCAGGGAGCTGCACCGCTACCAATATCTGTTAATGTTATTAATCATCCAAGTGAAACTCACATGTATATTGATGAGTATAATGCTTATAATGCAGTAGGATCAACATTGGTTGTATTTGATTGTATTCCCTGGCACTCACAATTTGGCGAAGGTGCGTTATTGAATTTGAGAATAATGATTAGAAGAAATAATTCCGGATATGTTTATGGCGTTACCCCGACTTACATTGAGATGAATAACATGGAATCTAATGGACCATTCTCAGTAAATATGACAGTTGCATCATCTCCAGGTGATACTTTAACAATACTTTTATGGACAGAACCTTTGAATTAATTAAAAACGAAATATCATGGCAAGCGTAGTACCAAGATTTGTAAAAAAGGCAATAGTTGATGCCTGGGTAGCAGAAGATTTAAGACTTATGCTTCTTAATGACCAATATACACCCGATCCCGCACAACACCAATTCGCAGGACAGAGTGGTGTTGTAGACAGGAGGATCGCAGCCAGTGGACCTTATCCAGTAGAAGGTATGCCTATTACCGGAAGAGTGCAATCCTATGATGGGAACAATGCTTTCCTCGATGCGGCCAATGTTGTTATAGGTCCTTCGGCAACACTAAGTTACCGCTATGGATGTGTCTATGCGTTTGTAGGAGGAAGTTTGTCAACATCTCCAATAAGATGTATCATTGATTTTACCACTAACCAGATTGTCACAAACGGCACTTCAACGATAGAATGGAACTCACTTGGGATAATCTATGTAAGTTAAATGTCAGATGCTTTACGGACATAATCAAGATATTGACATAAAGTTTTACAACGACAGGATTAAAGAACAAATCGCTGCCGAAGCGATAGCCATACCCTTTACCTATGTGCCAATAAAAGCTGGACACATGGAGTTGATATCCGGCAATGCGGTTGTATTTGGAAAGATAACTGAAGGGTATGATACTATTAAGCCAGATATGTCGGTTGATGTTGATTATTCGGACATATCAGTAGATTTTACCACGATTAATCTGGATGTTTATATTTCACAAAGAAAACCTCCATATTCTTGGGATCCAACGCCAGGAGGAGAAATAACAAGAAACACTCGATTTTATGTCTCCGCCCATGTTCTTATACCAAATCCTGTTACTTCCGGTGATGTTTATTATCTAAGAGTTGATGATACAAAGAATGACATCGCATATATTGTATCTTATGTGGCCCAAGCAGGAGACAACTGGTATGATGTGACGGTAGGTCTAAACGCTGCAATGTTGGCTCATCCTAATTGGGGACCCTCAAGAGTAACTTCAGATGCAGATCCGGTTGTATATCCATTCTGGCTTGATTTCTGGCCATTAGATAGAGTTTATCATACATTTCCACCACCAAGCGAAGGAAACTTTACTGATGTTTTCCCGGATTATGGCTATGAGGTTAGCGCATATTACACTTCTTATGGAACTGTCACAAAGTATCCAGTATTGAAGTATGGTGCAGTTCATGGCTTTGGACTTGTATATAAAGATGAAATAGCAAGAAGATGCTCAGTCATTAAGACAGATGACTTCGATATTTATTTGCCCTGGTATATGAAAGGTAATCCAAATGGATTACCGGATGTTCTTACAACAACTATTGCTTATCTCACTTTTAACATAAATCACCGGCCCCCGGATTGGGCAACAACTTACGAGATTGTTTATTCCGGAAATATATCTATGGATTATTTCCTTCAGATTAGGATCAATGACATCAAGGATCTTACTCATGACAGATGGGCAGTAATGATTCAGGATACCTTGGATGAAACAAGAATTAATAATCTCCGATGGAAAGTTCCTGACTATATATGGGAGCATGGAGATAGATTAAGGCTTATCGGCACAATAGATACTGGTTCTGGTGATGTTACGGAATTTGAGGAAAACTTCGATTATGAGATTGAGAGAACCAGTACCATGTATGGTGATGCGGTTGGAGGCGAGTGGCTTATCGTACAGGCCGTAAATGCCCCTACGGAATGGGTTGAGGGTGCAAATGATATTCTCGTAGAAGTTTATAGGCCACGAAAAGGTCTGGGAACAACCATATTCTATGGTACAGGGATGGTCTTTGAGATAGGTATTGACGCAAATGGCAATAAATATCATAAAGGAGACATAGACCAAGTAATAGATCTTTATGGAAATACCACAACAAAGGCACAGATATTTAATACAGCCAATGATTGCTGGAAGTATTTCAGACTGAACTATGAATCCGGAACGGTAAACGTAGTGCCATTTTATGCAGAAAGCATTGCTCCGAGTGACTGGTGGGATCTTCAGACAGCCTTAACCTCTCAGGGTTGGCCATTCTTATGGGATGTGAGTCAGCAACAGGTAGCATTGCATGAGAGAATAAGAAACGGAGGCAGACTGCTTGAGGGTACTCAGGTAAACAATATTGCCCTATTCATGTATAATGACTTTGTTGATTTACCAAGAAAGAATGGAGACATAACTGCATTGAGAGAAATAGGATTTACTCTCAAGGTCCTTCAGATGTACAAAGAAACAAGCATCTATATCAACAGGGTGCAGACATTCAGTGCCGATGGAGGATTAAGCAATTACACTTTGGTTCAGAATCTTCTTGGCACATCAAGGGAAGAGTCAACAAATTATGGCTGCCAGCACCCGGACAGTGTTTTGGTTAATGATAGGAACTTGTATTATTGGGATAATAGCGAAGGTAAATACATACGTTCAGCACCCAATGGACAACTACCTATCTCTGACTATAAGATGAAGAGATGGTTCCGGGATCTTTCAGCATGGATAACGCTTCAAGGTGGATCTCGCTTATTACTGGTTAATTCTGGTGCCAATGTAGAGCATAATGAGATCTGGGTTAACTGGAACATGAACGGAGTAGTCTGGGGAGCGATCTTCAGCGAACATCATGGCCGGTGGATAACCAGGATAGATCAACAGACAGAATCTTATGTTCATCTGGGAATATGGTTTGCCCACATGTATCGTCAGAAACTTTACATAATGAATGTGGATGAGGGACAGGGTTGGCTTGAATGGGCAAAGGTTCCAACGGTAGGTGATGTTCAGTTTGTCAGCAATGTCAATCCTGAAAAGAATAAGGTTTTCAATTCTCTAGCCGTCTATGCCGATCATCAGTTTGATTGCAATAGCAGATATATCCTAATTCCCTATGAAGCCTCTTATGTGCTTATGGAAACGTATGTTGCTGTTTGGAATAAGTCGGAGGGCATTTATTATGGCAGAATACTCAAGGATGAGAATAGTCCTGGTAACTTTGCAACAATGAACGCCAGGACGATGAACGGGAGAGAGATAAGAGGAAGATATTGCTATGTAAGATTGAGAACGGAGGAACACGATGAAAAAGTAAGGATTTACTCAGTAATAGTTTTATCAACAGACAGTGAAAGAAGTGGCTAAAAAGACAATATCATGGATCCAGTAACAATAGCAGCATTAATAGGGGCAGCGACATCCGCAGTACAAGGTATCTGGGGTGCGTTTCAGGAGAAGAAGGCAGATAAACTTGAAGAGCAATATCCCCGACCAAAAGCAACAACCTCACAGTCCATAAAGGACCTTCAGGGATATGCCTATGCCCGTCAACTTGACCAGGATATTCCCGGAGGGGAGATCTATCGCAATGAGATTGCCGGAGCAACCGCATCAGGACTGAGGGCAGCATCACAACTTGGATCCGGTGCAGAGGCTTATGGATTGCTCGATAAACTTGTTCTTGGTCAGCAAAAGAACTATACTCAGATGGCAGCACAGGCAGCACAGCAGAGATACCAGGCACAGGGTCAGTACATGGATGTTCTGCAGGGACCAGTTTATCAGGAAGAAAGACGAGTTGACTACTGGAATAAGGAAATGCCATACTTACAGGCAGCACAGGCAGCACAGGCATTGAGAGAGTCCGGTGGGCAGAACGTCATGGCGGCAGTAAAGAATATCGGGGGCGTTGCTACTGCCACGCAGAATACGGACATCCTTTCCTCATTATTAGGAAAAGGGACAGGAGGATCAGCAGTTTCCGAGAAAGACTTGGCAGATATTATTGCTCAGATTACCAAAAAGCAAAATACAACACTTAATGTTCCGGCTTTCGGAATTAAATAATTAATAGAAATGGCAAACGGTAAAATAGATCCCGGCTTTGTAGCGGCACCATTTTTCGGGCCATCATCATACGATCCGGTACAGGCAGTACAAAGAGTACGGCTTGAAAGGCTACAATATGGTCAGGCACTCAAGGAAAAAAGAGATAAGGACTTTGAGGCCGGGAAGAAACTCATTGACCTTGACATCAAGGGATGGGAAGATCAGCAGGGCTATGATGAGATAAGTGGTGAACTTGAAAATCTTAAAGATCAATATGTAGAACTTGGAAGTAAAGGATATAACATCTACGATCCTTCCAGCGGAGCAGAGAGGAAGATTGCAAAAGCATTCAGAACAAAGTTGGCAGACATTAAACAGAAACACGATGTCTGGCAGCAGGAGAAAGCAACGATTGGCGATGTTGAAAAAATAATAAATCAACAGGCCGGGAAACCAGAAGAAGAGAGAGACATTGACATTAATGCAACACAGGAACAGATTGATAAATGGATGAAAGCAGAGGGTGGCGTTCTTGGAAGAAGTCCGTTGTCAAAAGAACTTATTGTTGGTAAGGCAAGGCCGGTGGATGCCGGTAAATATTTTCAAGCGGCTATACCGAAATTTGTTCCTGGCACAGATAAGACCGTCAGTAGATTTATTATTGACGAGACTACTGGTAAATGGGGCAAGTCAACCTGGGAAGGTGTTGATCCTGCAAGAGCAAAAGCCGGTATCCTCAAGGCATATAAGGCCGCACCTACAAACATAAAGAATGCCGTAGATAAGATGTTTGAGGCCGATCCGGAAAAGGGAGTGATGAACAAAGAGGATTGGATCATGCAGAATTACGGTCCAGAATATCCGGTAAAGAAAGGTTATGAGCAGGGGATTTCCGGAACAGGGGGTATGGGAGCCGGCTATGGTATTCCAGAGAAAGATACTACGGGCAATTACCCTGTCCAACCGCAGGTCAGGGATATCTACTACAACACATCAAGCAAGAGTGGTGACAAAGTTGTACCCTATGAGGGTGTTGGACGCATACCTATTGCAGCAACCTTTGGGTTTAAGAACATAACTATCATGGGTTCTGCCAATAACATAAATGCTATCACCGGCCAGGTAGAAGGCAAGGGCAAGGCAATCCCGGCAGTTCCGGTAGAGGCAAACATGTACCCGGTTGCCACAAAAGCAATGGCAATAAAGGTCAAGGATCCCAGGGGTACGGAGATGATTACCGAGACAATCAAGCCAGGTGAGAGGATACCATTGCATGTTCTTGAGCAGATAAGACTTGAGAACGCCAGTGCCAGGGAACAGGGCATGGCTCCGCCTCACCAGATACAGTACAAACCATACATTCACTTTGGATTGTCGTACAAACAGGTCAAGGAAGGACAGGCAGCATCGTTGGGAGATCAATTCAATATTTACATGCCAGATTCCTCTGGAAGAACGCAGTCTTATACAGAAACATCCATTGTACCTTATGATGAGGTAAAACAGGATCTCTTTACGGCAGCAAAAGAGAATAAGCAAGATTGGACCCCGTATGACAAGTACATCAATGATATGGAGACACAGTTGAATAGTACGTCCAAAATCAATAATTTGTTTGAGGATAAAACGAAAACCACCGAGGATCTATTCAAGGCCCTTGAACAATAGACATGGATAAAAAGCGCAAAAAAGAAGAAGTGGCGGCACCGGAGCTTCCGGTTGATCAGCCGACACAAGATTATACTCCTGATGTTCTTAAGGTAAAAAAAGACCTTTACCAGAGAGATAAGGACCAGTTCTTTGCTGATGAACGGTTATATCGCCAGGACTCAGTAAGTCAGCGCAATACTCTTGGGAAGTTTTTTGACAGTATCTCAACACCCTATTATAATGAGATGGGCCTTAAAGATGTAAACACCATCAAGGAATTAAGGCAAAAGTTCATTGATAGTAATATCGCTAAACTCAGTCTGTCAAAAAAAAAAGAACAAGAGCCAGTCGTTCCGGAACTGGATTATCCAGATTTTGTGGACAAATCGCAAATCTACGATCAATTCTATGCCCGGCAAGACGCAATCAAGCCGGTAATCAGTGATACTTATCTCAATAAGTCCGCGGAAGCATTTCAGGCAGTCCGCGCAAATGAAGAAAAGATAGCCGGAGTAATCCCCAAATTGCTTGAGCATCCGGACTATAACTATATCAAGACCAATCCCGAACAATATGTCCTGACCGAAGGGTTTGGAGAAAAGAAGAAGGTTGAGAAATACCTTAAGGAGCAGGGTATTCCGAAAGAGGACCGTAACCGGTTACTGGACATGCTTCATTATACTGCCAACAGAAGCATGGTTGATAAGTTAAAGGAGAAATGGGATCCCATAAAACTCGAACAGGCAGTACAACAGGAAGCACAACCTTATGTCAAAGATGCCAAACCAGGCACGTTCATTGACCCCGTTACCGGCCAGAGGAAATTACAGCCGGAGACAGAGGCCGATGCAGATCAGTTGGCTCTTATCAATAAGTACATGGAGCAACTCCGCAATGGTGCAATAGCATCATCACCGGACCATCCATTATCAAAGAAGAAAGAACAACTCGATCTCAAACAGGATCAGTTGATGGAGGCTTATGCTGAAGTCGAGGAACTGAGGAAGGCCGCACAGGACTCTTTGAAGGGAGCATTAATCGCCACCAGTCCGGAGGTAGATGAGTGGAAAAAGGCCCAGATTGATCTTATCAAGGTGCAGAAAGACCTTGAAAAAGAAATCAATGATTTTAATGAGAGTATTGATACTGATAAAAACATTACTGGATCAATAACGAGTAATCCTTCAGATAAGGAAAGGCTGCACCAGATCGTCAATGATGCGTTTGTTGAGAAGAAGTTTTGGGATGAGGAATATGCAAGGCTTGAAAAACAGTATAAAGAAGCATCAACACCCTATGCTGATCCACAACAGGCTGCCCGGACAGTAGGGTTTAGGCCGGCCCCAATCTCTCCGGCAATGGAGAACGCCCAAAAGATGAAGTACGAAAAGACAGCTATGTTTGAAGCTGCATCTAGGATGTACTATGCCAACGAAGGCCCTATGGACATTAAGAAGGATGCCAAATATCAGTTTGAGGTCATGGGCGATGCAATCCTTAAGGGGATATCCAAACAAGAAACACCAATATCAGGCAGGGTAACGGAGCAGACTATCCTTCAGAAGATGGGTGAACTTGGCATGAGGGAAGGTATAGGCTGGACAGACGAAGAGATTGACCAGATAACTCCGGGGTTCCTTGAGCAAACCATGTCGTTTTCCGGAAGTCTTATGGCAGACCTTCCGATGCTTATGCTCATAGGTGGTGCCACAAACGTATTGAAGTCTGCACCATTAATCAGTAAATTAAGGTATGGCACGAAGATAATTGAGAACCCTGTATTGAAAGAGGCCGGTAAGCCTCTTACCAGAACATTGAGGTTTGCAGACCCGGTGCCTACCGGATGGAAGGTGATCAGCGAGGTCAAACCAACCAGTGTGAGTAAACTTAAGGGTTTAGTTATCTCATCTGCCATAGATGAAGCAGCCTTCACAGGGATGATGGGTATGACACCAGGCTTTATGACCGGTATCAATACCGCACATCTATTTCTGCCAGAAGTCAAATTAAGGGGCAAATGGGGCAATATCCTGCAACCGTTCATTGATATGGCATATAAGAGTGCCGTAGGTGCAACGGTGGGTATGGAGGCCGGATTAGCTACATCAGCGATGGCAAATGCGCTACTCTCTGATAGCACGATCAAAGAAGAGATGAATAATCTCTATCCTAATCTCGATGAGGTAACGAAAAGGGTCCTGATGGAACTTACTGTCAATGGTATCTTCTTCGGAGGCATGGGAGCCTTGACTACCGGGAGCCAAAAAGCCATGACAGCACCCCTTGGAGCCAAGTGGGGTAAAAGCGGAGGCGCATCTTGGACAGGATATTTCAATCCTAAAATGAGAGCCAAGGTATTCAATGCTGCCAGAACTGCAGACGAAAAAGGATATACTGATACTGCAAAAGAACTCTACCGGTGGCTGGATATGACCAAGGAACCTATCACTGGTAAAGATCTGAAGATGCAAAGGATTGCAGAGACAGAGGAATATGCCAAAAAAATGCCGGTAAGCGTTCTCAGAATGGCCGTTGATGCCAACAGGGATGCCATCAAGGTGCTGGAGAACATGAATAACGATCCGGCATTTGACGGATTTGTTACTCTGAAAACATCATCGTTAAAAGATGTTAAACCGATGGATGTTGTTCAGATGGATGATGTGTATTATGAAGTGAATGAAGTATTAAAGACCAAGAGAGGCACAGTAGTTGGATTTGATCTGATAGATATCGAGACAGGCAAGAGTGTAAAGGCTCTGGCCGAAGATGTCAAGGCTGACATTTACTATAAAGTTGGCAGCAGACTTGAACTTGCATTAAGACTTGAGAACCATTACGAGAGATTACAGGTATTCAATGAGGTCCTTGCAGAGAAAGGTTATTACGGCAAGGATTTCCAGGCATTACCGGCAGGGCCTCCACCCGCAAAAGGACTTGGAAAGTCAACAGGTGCGTTCTATGTCAAGACACCAGAGCCTACGAAAATAGAGAAGAGGCTAAAGCAACTGGAGGCAGAGGGAGCCGAGATGAAGAAAGCCGGCATGGAGCCGGTTGAACTTCCGGAAAAACTCAAAAAGGAATATACTTACGGAGAGCCGGGCAAGATCATGGAGACACCGGCAAAGGATTTTCTGGGTAATCTTGTCAAGGCACAGGAAACGCTTACAAAGCAAACAGAGGCTTATGATAAGCAGATCGCAGATATAGAGAAACAGGCAGAGAAGTTCCAGGGAAGAGAGGGCAGAAAAGAGAGAGCTGCATACCGGGATGAGATTGCTAAGATCGAATATGCCAAAAAGCAGTTAGGTTTAAAGTTTGAGAAAGAGCTGCAGGATTATATCCTTGAATCAATGCCGGAGATCGAGAGCCGTATTAAGGCCAAGGGTGATTTCAGTCAAGAAGATATAAACGACATCGTTGAACTTGCTTGGGGAAAGATTAACAATCCTACAAAGGAGATAAAGGATCTGAGCATCGGTGAGATCTTCGATAAGAGTGTTGATGAGTTTATTGGCAAGGGAGAGGAACCCGTTACAATTACTCCAGAAAAAGAGGCACCAAAAGTAACGCCTGCCGCAGAGCCACAGTTCCCGGACCAGTATAAGCCAAACATACTTGATCGTAAGAACGATTATAAGTACATCGTATATACTCCAGATGGTGAGACAGAGGCATCATCACTGACACTAAAGAAGCCGGTCATTGATATTGACGGAGAGAAGTTCCTTTCAATGGGATTATTAAGCACCGTTACAGACGAGCAAAAGCAGGGGTTGGCCACTAACATCATTAAATACGCAATGGGCAATCTGCCCAAGGATGTTGCCGGATTGATTTCAAAGAAGGAGTCACGGAATAACCAGGTAGAAGTACCAAAAATATTTGAGGAACTAAAGAAGTTCTTTGATCTAGAAGAAAAGCCAAATGGAGATATCTTATTCAGAGCAAAGAAAGAACAGCAATTCCGCACCATTGATTTTGAGAACTCTGAACTAGATACAACTGATAAGGGTTGGATAGTAAGAAACATGGAAACAGGCGAGGAATTTCCTATTACAGTACAGGAATGGGATCGCCAATTTGCGTTATGGGAAAAAGCCGGTGGAATTAAACCGGAGACAGAAGAGGAGAAGAAAACAACCGAGAAAGATCTTGCAGAAAAGGCAAAGAACAAAGAGGCAAGAAGGATCTATGCCAATAATGAACTTGTCTCTCTTATGGAGGAATATAACTCCACCAATAGCAAGAGTGCCAAGTCCAAGCTAATACCGCGCATAAATAGCCTGTCAAATGAGATAGGCTACACGTTCAAGGTTGAGGGAAGGAAGATCACTGTCTTTAATGAAGGTGGCTCAAAGGCCAGGAGAATAAGCGTAAAGCCAGAATACGACACCCTGACATCCATAGAAGAACCCGGACTGAAGGATTTTGTCGGATTTATGGCAAAGTCATGGGAGTTCTTATATGGTATTGATGCACCTTCTATGGGAGAGGTAGGTCTTGCAAAAGCGGCAAAGATCTTATTATCCGGAAAAGGCACACAGCACAGCCAGTATCTCATGGATGCTCTGAAACAGATGTATCAGAGGGGTGAGATGGTGTTTAAAGGAGATGGTGATACGAAAATAATTGTCTCAATCGAAGAACACACCAATCTTATTAAGGATGCCAAATTCACTACATTCGTTGAGAGGTATGGTGGTCTGACATTGGAGACAGTAAATGAGGCGGCCAAGGCCGGTATCATTGACGAGAAAGAAATTCAGTTATACAAACAAGCAATAGCAGAAGAACATGAAGCCAGAAAACGACTTGAAGCAGACTGGGCAGCAGAAGAAGCCAGACTCTATGGTGGAGAAGAACCTGAAGCTCCAACAGGAGGCCCTCCGGTTCCTGAGACTAAAGGCCCGAGTAAACCAGTTAAAGGGCCAACCAAGCCAGTCAAAAAGCAAGTAGATGTAGCCAAGGATCTCAAGGACATGAAGGATCTCCTTAATCTTTTGGGAGGTCCCCCGGCAGCAGGGTTTGGCATGGAGAGTGGCGGTGAGGACGATGCGCTTAAGACACAACTTCGGAATATCGCTTCGGACATGGTTCGCAAGTTTGCCAATGCCGGGATAACTGACTTTGAGGATATGCTTGAACAGATCATTCCTCAAGTAGATGCACCGGTCCTGGATAAACTCATGCCATTTCTCAAACAGGGATATGGTGCAGTATCTATGGATGCGCCGGAAGATGTTATGGAGAAAATGTCCAAACAATTCCAGAAGGTCAGAAGTTTTGGAAAAGAAGATCTGGACAATCTCATGGCCAAGATGAACGCACCGGAAGAACCAGAGGATGATTTCTCCGATGTGGTAGGGAAGAAGTTTCGTGTACCCAATGGCATGACCATAGAGATACGCCACGTTGAAGAGTGGGGAGAGACAGAGTATTTTCAGAAAGTCAAGGCCCATGACGGGTTGTTTGCAGAAGAGCAAACCTTCCCGATGAAGGTGGTGGCTATTGAGGGAAATCCCCTCACCTATGCAAAGCTGGATACTTTACGCAAGGGAATTGCCGAAGGCCGTGTTAAGGAAGTAATCCCGGAACCGCCGTATAACGATCCGAAGAGAACAAAGGCTTATGATGAGGTTGCCCAGGAGTTTGAGAAACTTGGCGATCCGGATATGGCTACATGGATCCGGAGCAGGGCAACGGTAAAACCATCAAGAGGACTGACACTGGAGAACGATCTGGAGAACCTTAAAGAATGCGTAAAAGAACGAAAACTTGAATTACAGATTAAGTATGGAGAGATTCAGTTCGTTCCAAGGGATCCGGTCAGAATAACATCAGGATCAATCTTTGCTACGTTGGATAAGGCAGATGGCACTGGTGATTCATTGGAGCCGTACATTATGGCAAACGTGCCGGCCGAATTACTTGCCGATGTTCTTCGCCTGGAGAATGAGGTAGAGAGATGGATGGCTCATATAGGAATGGATTGGGATGCTATTGGCTCATATCGTTTCTTACAGCATCACTTTGGGGGAATAGCACCAAGAGATCTTCTGTTATTTATAGGTCAAGAGGCCCGGAGAATAGCCAAAGGAGACAAAAGGACCAAACCTGAGAAGATTGTCAGAAGGATAACTCAGCTTGAAGAGGCTATCAAAGAGGGAGAAAAGAAACTGATAGATCTCAAAAAATATCTCTTCACCAACAGGATCGCATATTATCTCAATAATGGGGTATCTATTGGCAATGCCGGAGATTTGAAGAGGATGGCCAAAGATGAGTTTGGCATCACGGATCTGACCACGATAAGGGATCAGGCAGAAATGGCTCTGACGATGTTGGCAAAACGTATTGCCCAAAATGCCTCTCTGACGATCTCAGATCGTTTCTACCGCATTGTTGCCCTCTATGATACATTTCCATTACAGGACAGGTTTGCAACGAGCCAGGTCAAGGAATTACAGCAATACAGCACACCCGTACCCCTTGGGTATATGATGGGAGTTTATACCAACTCCGATGTAGTGCAGTCAATACTGGATCCCACCGGTGGTCACGGAGCATTGGTGATTTTTGCTAACCAGAAGAATGTCCGCATCAATGAGATTGATCCCAACCGGTTCAGTAGTCTTGTATCGCAGGGATATCGCGCGAGTAACTACGATGCCAGGGAAAGCCTGAAGGATAAGTTTGACCATCCGCTATTCTATGCCATCAATACCAATCCTCCGTTTGGATTACAGGTTACAGGGGATTTCAAGGGAGCAGGGAAATATTCTTATACACTCTCAGGTACGCACTACATGGTAGCTATGGCACTTGAGAACCTTGCAGACGAAGGCAAGGCATCAGTCATTATAGGTGATCATACGAAATACGACAAAGACGGATACATGACCGGGGGAGATCTCAAATTCTTTAACTGGCTGTATTCAAATTTCTATGTAGAGGATGTAATACAGATCCCTGGTGAGCTTTATTCAAAGATGGGAACCTCTTATCCCACCAGACTGATCCTCATCAATGGCCGTAAGCCGGCATTTGAAGGTATTGCTCCACAGAGAACAGAGAGAGATAATCCTGTCCCCGGATGGACAGAACTCTATGACAGAATAATCAAGATAACGACAGACCCACATGAAAAAGCTATTTTACAATCCAAGATGGATGCCATCGGAAGAGACAGTACGATTATTCGTGGTAGAAATTCATCCATCCCAAAGAATACAGAAGATATCGGACCTGTACAGCCCCCTCCGGGAGAGGTACCTGGCCCTCCTAGCGAACGTCCCGGAGAAACAAAGAAGCCGACTTCTGGAGATGTACATAAACCAAGTCCCGGAAACGAGCCTGACCGCCCAGGTGGACCAGATACTCCGTTGCCCACAGATGACAAGCCACTTCGGGGCCTTGAGAACCCGTTTAAGCGGAAAACCGGAGATCGTGGAGCAGTTCAACCTCCGGCAAGTCCAGGAGATCTACCACCAGAGCAGCCTAGAGAACCTATTGAGCGTACTGGAAGATCCCTCGGTCTGATAGACCGGGAGACAGATGCAGTCATTCCGTATGTGCCACTGAGCAGAACACCTTCCGGAAACGAGATGGTGCCTGGTGCAATGGCGCAACAACTTGAGGATGCACTTATGCAACTAAGGGCAGAGGTCGGTGACATAGATCAGTATGTCATGGAAAAACTCAAGTACAACAGTCTTGATGACCTGTCTGCCGCGCTTTATGGATCACAGATTGATGGTATTGGTATGTCCGTATTCAATATAGAGAACGGAGATGCTACGATTATCGGAGATCAGACAGGTGTAGGAAAAGGAAGGATCGCTGCAGGGGTGATATCGTATGCTATTGAGAATGGATACATACCGGTGTTCATAACCAAGACAGCAAATCTATTCACCGATATGTACCGGGACCTGTTCGACATAGGCAAGCCGAATTACATACCATTCATACTTAACAAAGAAGATCAGGGAGAAAAGACTAAGATCTACAAGCCTAATACGGAAGAGGCCATGTTTATCTGGAGTGAGAAGCAGTATGAACAAATGTTAAAGACAGGAGAGCTTCCGAAGGGTACTAATTTTGTCCTGGCAACATATTCGCAGTTCAATACTGATAAAGGTAATGCCCTAAAAAGAAGGGATTTCTTCTTGAATATTGCTCCAAACGCAATTTTCATCATGGATGAGAGCCATGATGCCTCCGGATCCAGTAACACGGGTAACTTTTTTAAGGAGTTTATACAGAGAACGAGGGGTGGGGTCTATTTGTCTGCCACATTCGCTAAAAGGCCGGACAACCTACCAATCTATGCCATGAAAACGGTGCTGAGAGAGGCAAATATGTCCTATGATGACCTGGTAGCCGCCATCGTCAATGGTGGTCCTGCATTACAGGAAATAATATCCTCACAGCTTGCAGAGAGCATACAGTTCACCCGGAGACAACTCAACATGGAGAACATTGAAAGGAACTGGTACGTTCTTGGCAATGATGAAGAGGGTAGTATGTTCTATAATCCGGAACTTGGGCAGCAGTTACGCAAGGACTATGATGCTGTCACCAAGATCATGCACGAAATAATTGACTTCCAGAGACAGCATATCAAGCCGGTTATCGAGGCCCTGGATAAAGAGGTAAAGAAAGAGGGAGAAAGTGCAGGGATTAAGAAGGGAACTGTTAATATGGGTGTTGATAACTATCCATATTTCAGCAAGGTATTCAATATCGTCAATCAGTTGCTTCTCGCTATTAAGTAAAGCATGTCATTCCTTTAATAGTGGATGAGTTAAGGAAAGGAAGGAAGCCATTCATTACCTTAAGCAGCACGATGGAGGCCATGATTGACGATCTCAATCTGGACTATAATGAGACTATTGAAACAGACTTCCGGGAAGTTCTTAAGAGAGGACTGAACGGAGTGATGAGATATACCTTAAAAACTCCATCGGGTGTACATGAGCCGCATCAGTTGGATGTCACCGACCTGAGTGAGATGGGTGCAGCAGAATATAAGAGACTGATTGAAAAGATCAAAGCTGTATCAACCGGGATTACGATATCTCCCATTGATGTTCTCATAAAAGGAATAACGGACGCAGGGTTTAAGATTGCAGAGATAACAGGCCGTAAATCAAGGTTTGAGTTGACTGACGATTACATGAAGGGCAAGTATATTCCCAATCGTAAGCCGAACAAGAACAAGTTGATCAACAGTTTTAACAACGAACCTGGTTGGGCAATCATAGCCAACGTGTCCGGATCCACCGGGTTGTCTGCACATAGTTCACCGAAATTCAATGACACCAAGCAAAGGGTTGGGATAAACCTTCAGCCGGATCTTGATGTCAACGTGGTAGTTCAGAAGGATGGTAGGATAAACAGGGCAGACCAGGTGAATAAGCCTGAGTATATCCATGTCATTTCTGTCTTACCGGCAGAGAAGAGAATAGCGATGATGAATGCCAAGAAGCTGAAGTCTCTCTATGCCAATACCACATCCAATCAGCAGTCAAGCAAGTCCATTACTGAGACAACTGATTTCCTCAATAAGTACGGAGATAAGATTGTCCTTGAATACATGAGGGAGAACCCGGACCTGAATAGCGACATGGGAGATCCCGTTGATCTGACAAAAGATGACGCAAGCGGATTGGCTCATAAGATAACCGGCAAGCTGGCCGTTCTTCCTATTGACAGACAGGAACAGTTCTATACTGAGATCATTCAGAGATATAATGCAGAGATTGAATATCTCAATGCCAGTGGGCAGAATGACCTGGAGGTAAAAAATGAGCCATTAAATGCCGTGACAGTTGAGAAAGAAGTGGTCATCATTGGCAAGGGAGGCATCTCGATCTTTGGAGATGACACTACCCTGGAGACAATCGAAGTTGATATTTTACGCAAACCTTTAACAAAGGTCCAGATTGACGAGGCTGTGAACGCTGTCCTTGACGGCAAGTCTGATGATGAATACAATGTTGCACTTATTGAGAAGATGAGGACCGGTGTTGATGCTGTATATGGGAAAAGGATAGCAGATCTCCAAGTGAGTTTTGATGCAAACATAGCAGCCAAGCGCAAAGAGGCAGAAGGAAAGAAAGGAAGGGCCGAGGATATTGAGTGGTGGCTGAAAGAACAGCTTGAGCAAATGGAGGATAAGCATCAGACCATGACAAACATGTATCTTGATAGCGCAACCTACATAAAAGATAAGACCGAGAAATTAATCAGGTTCTTCTATCCTGGCAGGGTGGTTGAGGTACCATTCACAGAGAACGATCAACTTGGACTCATCAGAATGAATAAAGGTGTATTCCTGGGATTTGATATCAATGAAGCCAAATCTAATCCTTATGCACCGAGCAATATCATGCTCAATTTTGCAACGGCAGATAGTCGCAGAAGGTTCCGGATCCCGGCCAGTAAGGATACTCATGTCAGCCAGATCATTGCCAACTCTTATAGCATTGGCAGAATGGAGCAGGAGGAAACCAGACGGGATTGGGATAAACTCAAGCCGGCCAGGAACAGGGAGAAGAGATTTGTTATTACCGGAAACATTCTGCAGGGCATGGCCAAATACAAGGGCCGGCTCATAGAATATACCATGCAGGATGGATCGGTCCGGAAGGGATTATTGCTTCCGGAGAACTATGTGAAAGAGGACAAGAACCGCATTATTGTTCCTGCAACAAGGGCATTGAATATCATCAAGGCATTGTCACCGATGGACTACGTTGAGAGTTCAAGTGGCAATATCCAGATAATGAAAGACAGACCCAACTATGAGGGTCAGGTCCAGTATAAGTTGCGTGTGCCGGCATCGAGGTCCAGAGGTGAGAAATATTGGGGAGACAAAGGACTGCAGGAGTTTGTTTACGATAAGATCTTCAATGTGCATGGTGATAAGATGGTCGGTATTGTGTCTGAGCCAAGACTTGAAGGATTGCTCCAATACATACAGGATCATTACGGAGAAACCTTTGAGGTCCGTGCCGATAATGTAGTAAAGGGATCCTCAAGCCAGGGAAGTGGGATAAACATGGTTCGGGAGTTTGAGAGAGCAACCAAGAATATTAATGGTCATGGAGAGAAGAGGCCAGAGGCAGAGGTAAAAGCCTCAAAGAGCAAAGCCAATATGGGCGAGAGGATACAGCCGGAGCCTATTGAGGGGAAAGAGCCTAAACCGATATGGCAGATACTTAAGGATTTTGCTGATGTTATTGACCAGAAGATATTCTGGGATAAGTCTGTCAGAAGAGGGGCCGGATCCTACACACCGTCAATAGGAAAACTTGTTGTTGATAAGTTGTTCAAAGGCAGATTGGAAGTTGGTACGCATGAACTTGGACACAGGCTTGATGATATGTTCGGCCTGGTTGGTCCGGAGGCAGAACCATTATACGGGTTATTCCAACCTGAACTTAAGAAACTATGGCAGTTCGGGAGTAATCCACCCAAGGGAGACAAGAATCCTCTGATGTACAAGATGAAAGAGGGCGTGGCAGAGTTCTTCCGTGCATATCTTGTCAATCCTACTGAAACAGCAAGGTCATTCCCGGAGTTTACCAGGTGGTTCGAGGCCAGAGTTAAGCGCATGAGTCCAAAGATCTGGGATGCCATACAGGTTCTCAGCACCGATTTCAGAGAATATCTTGGTGCCAGTGGTGTTGACCGGATGAGGAAACATGTCAAATGGGGACTGCCGAAAGAAGGAAAGGTTCCCTGGGGATGGACAAGCCTGTTTAAACCATCCTCAAAGATGGGTGATTGGGTAGTGACAAAGTTCGATCTCTTTGCTCTGAAGTGGCTTGATGAAGGCCGTATAGCAGAGAAGGCATGGAGATGGGCAATGTCTAAGAAGAAAGACAAAGATGTTAAAGATCCGAAGAAAGTTCCTCCAAGTGAGAATTTCATAACTCTGTCACATCTTTTACTTGGTGGCATGGATAAGATTGGTGACATGATGATGTTTGGCGTTACTAACAATAAGTTGGAACGGCAGATAGATCCCATCACTGGTGAAGCTATCAGCTTCCCCTGGCAATATGAGGCATTACCGGATAGCAGTCTCCCGGAGATGAGAGAGTTCTTGGAATTAGCTTATGGATTTAATGCAGCCGACAGGATCCTTGAGGTTATATGGAAACTTGGCGGCAAACAGGTTAAGATAGACCTTGCTCAACCAGGTGACATGCTGCCTCCTTTGGATATATTGCGAAAGTATCCGCACATTGCGGATAAATATTCGGCAAAGATCAACAGGATCGTCAACAAAATAATGAAAGGTGAACTTGATCCTGACAAGGTTTTCTTTCCGGCAGACAGATACAACCATGATAATGATGCGATCTATGGCATAGCACAGGAAGGTGAAACAGATAAGATGGTTGCCGACAAGACGAAGAAGGAGTGGGAGGCATTAAAACTTTCCGATCCAAGAAAGGCAGAACAGATTGAAGAGTTCAATAGGAGGTATCTGTTAAATGTGATGAACTATAACAGGTATGCCTGGGAGGGTGGATTAATGAGTGATGAGTTATATGAACTTATCTCTACTGAAGATCTGCATTATATTGCCTTCCATCGTTACTTCAGAGAACATGGACCTGGGACAGAGAGTTGGGAAATAAAAGGGTTCAATGATTTCTACTCCATAGGAAGGGATAGCAGGGGATATGAAGGCCGGTTGCACATTTATCCGATCAAAGGAAGCGTTCATCCCATTGTGGACCCGTATTTAGTGCAGATTGAAACCGCACATTCTATTATTATAAACACGGACAAGAACAATGTTCTCAGACAATGGACCTTGGCGTTCACAGGAGATAGGGAATTTTACGATAAAGATAAGTTTGAGATAGCCGGGATAGGATATATCACAAAGATCCCAGGGCAAGCCGGAACATCATTGAAATTCCTCATTCGTGGTAAGCCATTATGGATAACCATACAGGATCCGTATGTCTATGCCAGCCTCAAGGGGTTGAACGATAGTCCAATGTTCCCGAAATGGGCAACGTACTTCCCAAGCCTATTAAGGACAATGGTGACTCATTCACTTCCTTTTATGATCAGGAACCCAATACGAGACTTCTTTACGAGGCTGATCGTTGGCGGGGCAAAGGGATTGCCAAACATCAAGAGAGAGATGTTATTCTATGGAGAAACGCCAGGACACATGCTCGATCTTACTGGTGGTGGTCAATTCGGATTTTATATCAAGAATCAGATTGACTATTATCGTCTGCAGAGAGAATGGATGTTCAAACACTCCAAGGATCCCAACAAGTATTTTATGGATTTCAAGACATTCGTTCAAACAAATTGGGATAACATTGACAACTTCTTCTCAAAATCAGAGAAGATCAACCGTATAAGTCTGTATAAGGCCGAATACGACAAGGGCATCAAGATGGGATTAAGTCCTTATGAGGCTACCTTAAGAGCAGCGTTTGAGGCCAGGGACCTTCTTGACTTCCATGTGGCAGGAACCTACATGAAGAGCCTTAATCAGTTCGTGGTGTTCTCCAATGCAGCAATACGGGGTCTGGCAAAGGTTGTGAGGTCAGCCAGGGATAATCCAGGGAACTTCTTAGCATGGTGGGCAATGATAGCACTGGCTCCGGCCCTGGCCAACAGTATCCTGATCGCACAGATGGATGATGACACCATTGAGGAATATAAGCAGTTACCGGCATACCAGAGAGATATGTATTTCAATATTCCCCTGGGCAATGGTAGATGGCTATCAATACCAAAGCCGTTTGAACTTGGTTATATGGCATCATCAGTACAGAGGATCCTTGATAATCTGATACTAAATGATGACAAAGCATTTACAGAGGATTGGTATCGTTTGGGGTATAAGACATTCTTCCCGTTTGACTTTGCCGGACTTACCGGTGGCTTTGCAGGAATACTTCATGCAGCAACCAAGAGAGACTTCTTCCGGGATAAATGGATTATTCCTCCAAGTGAGATGGATATCTCAATATCTCTCCGCAATACCGAAAGAGCAACAGTCATTGGCCAGGCATTACAGAAAGTCTCTGGTCTTGGTGGAGAGCCTAAGTGGGATGCGCGTATGGTTGATGATTTCATCATGGCTCAGTTCCCTTACTATGGAGAATACATGCTGAAGGGAGTTGAACTTGGCGCAGATGCCTTTACGGGCAAGATAGCGCAGAGAGAGATGAAGTTTGATATCACTGACCTGGGTATCTTCCGCGCATCTCCTGTATATGGAGCAAAAGATGTTCAATGGGTACTCCAGACGGCAAAGAAGTACAAGTTATATCAGCATCCATACGTTGACCTTCTCAATAGCGTTATCAAGACCTATTACAGCGAAGATGTTCAGAAAGACAGGACATTAATGCTCAAGGTTGGAAAGGATGTGAGAGATCTTGCCACGAAGATCCGCGAGATATGGGATCAGCCAGGTATTGATTTTGTGAAAATGTATGAAGAAGCACAGGAATATAAAAAACTGAACAAATGAAAAAGACATTACTAATTATGGCATTATTAGGAGTTATTGCAACATCCTTAAATGCCCAGGACAAATGGAACAACTTCTTCGGAAGGGTTCCGGATAAGATACCAACAAACGATAGGGGGGTAAACGTCCAATGGCTGTTCCGGCCAGTAGTACAGGTATCAGCAATGCAGTTCACTTTCTCAGATCAGGTTCTCGTTACCCCCCTATCTTCTTTGGGAACAGGTCTTACCATAGGCCATTTTACCGAACAGAACGGAGAGCCATATATGGACTATGCCTTTAGCGCAATAGTGTTATTTGGCACAGACATAGGCGAGGTGTCTCCGGCAGAAATCTCTCTGGCCGGCACCGTACAGTTGTGGCAATACATTGCTTTCGGTGGTGGGTACAACATCTCTACTAAAAATTTCTTTCTTCTGACAGGAGTGGCGTTTAATTTTAATTGAAATATTGTTTTATTAAATTTGTTTGCTATATTTGTTGAGAAATTAATTCAGCAAATATGGCAGAAGCAGAAAACGATGTTAATGTTATTGTTGCCCAGAGCGTAGAGTGCAAGTTCGTAAAGACTGATCCTGCGCTGGTAGAGAAGCTGGCAATAAAGAGAAACCTCCCATTACTGGCGGTTAAAAGCATGATGAGATACAATGTTTTTACCGTCAATCAGTTCGCAAACCTGTCCGGACTTCCGGTATCTACTATCACAAACAAGACCAGACCTTCCATTCTTGAAGGTAAGATCTACTTTGAGTTTGATACCGTGTATCCATTCCAGGATTCGGAAGGTACAGGTCCCAAGTTTATCTTACGAAACGAGAAGAGCGAGAAATTCTTGAAGGCATGACGTTTGAGGAGCTGGGGATCCATACCAAGTCGGGGGCATCCCGATACTACACTATTTGTCCGAAATGCAATGAGAGCAGAAAGAAGCACAAGAATGTACCGTGCCTGACTGTCAATGACGAGCCGGGGAACCGGTGGTACAAGTGCCATCATTGCAATTTTAGCGGAAACCTTGATATACAGGATAAGTATAAGGAAGTTGTTGAGCATAGTCGTATGCCCAAGCAACCGGCATCCATATTTACGACTGAGGTCCGCGATTATTTTAAGAGGCGAGGCATAGATCCCGCGATAGCTATCAGAGAGAAAGTATTTGAATATACTGTAAAAGGCAATCCGGTTCTTGGATTTCCTTCATTCATTAATATGACACTGGTGAATGTCAAATACCTCAATGTTAGGTATAATTCAGAAGAGGCCGGATTGAAGTGGTGGCAGATGAAGAAAGAATACGGGTCAAAGCCTATATTCTGGGGTATGCAATCCATCAGTTTTGAGAGTGATGACGAGATACAGAAGAATAGGACTGTCATTATCACGGAGGGAGAGATTGACATGCTCACATGGAAACAATGTGGATATAACAATGCCGTAAGCGTTCCGCAGGGCGCACCATCCCCAAAGGCCAAGAACTTCAAAGAAGAGTTTGCGTATGCGGAGGATCCGTATGTACAGAGCTTCTTCCACCCGGACAACGTGGACCAGTTGATATTTTCAACCGATAATGATGAGGCCGG